>ENA-OYZX01000115-OYZX01000115.1-human-gut-metagenome-genome-assembly--contig:-NODE-115-length-40945-cov-6.321203_pt1 | contig 40945 bp, 33 predicted proteins | sample MGYA00243296_ERZ653489 | MGnify/ENA primary metagenome ERZ653489 (study PRJEB26926, sample SAMN06165098) | human gut metagenome | biome: ENVO:00009003; feature: ENVO:2100002; material: ENVO:00002003... | reverse complement strand
CATGTCTCGTGGGCTCGGAGATGTGTATAAGAGACAGCAATGTAGTAGCCCTCCTCCAGATGGATATTCTCAACGGTAATGGAACCGTCCGGGCCTACGGGGAAGTCCCCGATCTTCACGCCTGCCTTGGTCTTGACCTCAAAGATAGCCCCGGTCAGGGCGTTGCCGTTGATGTCCACCTTGTGGATGGTCAGTGTGGGCCGCTTGTAGTTCTGGAACTGCACCGTGGCGTCCCGGTTCGGCTCCAACGTCACCTGCTGGGGGGTGGTATCCAGGATGTAGCCCTCCGGCACACTCTGCTCGGTGACGGTATAGACACCGGGCAGCAGGTTCTCAATGGTCACGGTGCCGTCCTCGCCGGTGGGTTCAGTGGTGATGGTGGGGCCATCCGCATAGCGCAGGGTGAAGGTGACGCCGGGGATGGGTTCGCCGGTGTCCTTGTCGGTCTTGCGGATGGTCAGATTGGGCCGCTTGTCATTCTGAATGGTAATGGTAGAGGTCTGGCCGGGGAATAGCTCGACATGGTATTCGGTGGGATCTAAGATGTGGTCGGCCACCGTAGCGGTTTCCTTGACGGAGTAGACACCCGGCTCCAGATCCGCAATCAGGATCTCGCCCTGGGAATTGGTGGTACGGTCAAGGTAGTGGCTTCCATCCTCGATTTTGGCAATGCAGAAGGTGACGCCAGCCAGCCGGGAGCCGTCGGCGCTGAGCTTAATCAGCTGGAAGGACGGCTTGATGGAGTTGGTAAAGACGAACTGGGCGTCCTCGTTGGGATCAAGCTGGATAATGCGCTGGGCTTCGTCGATGATGTAGCCGGGGCAGGACTTCTCCGTTACCACATAGGCTCCAGCGGGCAGGTGGGACAGGTCGATCTCGCCGTTTTCATCGGTGGTAAACTCCTCCGGGCCGTAGTCGCCTGCCACAGATTTGATTTCAAATACCGCATTGGGAATGACCTTGGACGGATCGGCGGAATCCACCTTAATGAGCTTCATGCCGGGTTTCATGTCATTAAAGAAGGTCAGCTCCTTAATGCCGTCACCGGCCTTCAGTTCCACCGACTGGGGGGTGGTGTCCAGAATATAGCCATCATTGCCGGTATCCACCTCAACGGCCCGGTAGGTTCCGGGTTCCAGGTCAGTCAGCAGGATCTCACCAAATGCGTCCGTGCGGAATTTACCCAGGCTTACTTCATCACGGAATACCTCGAAGGTCACTCCGGGCATGGCCACATAGTTTTTACGGTCGTACTTGACAATGCGCAGGCCGGGAAGTTCCTCATTGATAATCGGCAGCGTGGTGGTTTCACCAGCAACTACCGTGGTGGTGTAGATGGTATCGTCCAGCTTCCAGCCAACCGGGGCTGTCTTTTCCTGAACCCGGTAGGCTCCAGGCTTGATTTCGGTGAAAATAGCGCAGCCTGCGGAGTTGGTGGTGGCGGTGTAGGTCTGCCCACTTTCGATATGCTCAATGGTAATAACGGCACCGGGCAGGTTCATACCCGTGTTGGACTTCTTCTCGATGCGGAGACTGCCGTAGGGATCGTTAAAGTAGGTGACTTCCGCAATCTTGTCATATACCACCGTGACATTCTGCGCAGGCTCCTTGCTGATCAAGTAGTGCTGGGGGGCCTCCCGCTCAATGACGGTGTAGTTGCCGGTTTTCAGCAGGGGGATGAAGATCTCGCCGTTGCTGTCGGTGACGAAGCTGCCAATGCTGTCACCATCGGGGCCGATGACCTCAAACCGTGCGCCAGAAAGAGGCAGCTCCGTTCCGGTTTCGTATTTCAGAATCCGCAGGCCAGTCTCATCAGGCTCATCCTCCGGGTCATCAGCATAGTTGCTGTATGCGGACAGGTTCATGGTAACGGTAGGATCGGTATCTACCACATAGTTCTGCAAATTGCCATAGACATCCTTCTCCTGGCATACCGCATAGAACACAGCGTACTTGTAAACATTTGTGCTGAAGGAGAGCTGGACGCTGCCAGTCTCACCCTGAATGCTTTCTGCCGGGTAAAGCACCTTGAACTGACCGGCATATCCGTCTCCAGTTCCTTGGGTGGTGATGGTGGTAATATCCTGGTTGTTAAGGTCAACGATCCGGGTTCCTTCGGGAACAGAGGCAGGGTCAGTGAAGCCCACATTGACCGTATAATCGCAAACCCAGGTCTTGCTCCAGAAGGTGAAAATCTGCTGCTTATACTGCTTGCCGTCTACGGTGACGGCATAAGCGGTATCACGATCCGGGGTACAGGTGACGCTGGGAGAAAGAGTTTCAGTCCAACTGGTACCTCTGGCGTAAATGTCCTTTGTCGCCGCAAGAATTTTCTGCGCCCGGGTCAGTTCATCCCCGGACAGGGAGGGATTGACTTTCAGGTTGTTGATGTTCCAGTTGGAGAGCAGATAACACCAAAGCGCCATCTTTGTGGCATAATACGCCTGGTACTTGTTCTCCAGGCCGAGTTCACCCAGGCTGCGGGTGGGATAGCCGTTTGCGATAATGCCCATCACCTTGGGGTCGCTGGTCTTTTCCTCGGCCAGATAAGAGATACTTTCGCCAACACCGACGGTCTGCGGAACTCCGTACAGGTTCGGGTTGACGCAGTAAGCCGGGATCTCCTTCTGCTGACCGGCAGCGTTGATGTAGTTGTAGTAGGTGTACTTCTGGGACTGTACCCGCCCGTTGATGGACAGATAGGCCAGCTCGTAGCCACCGTTATAGATGTCAACCTCGCCCAGGGCGTCCTCCACGGTGTTGGCGGCAGAGGCAAAGCCGGTACAGAGGCTCAGCAAGGTGGCGATGCACAGTACCAGTGCAAGCAGTCTCCGTGTCATGGTATGACCTCCTTTGAATAACAAAGACGCCCGATGCAATCGCATTGGGCGTCTCTTGGGGTGGATATGAAGTTTATAGATATAGATTAGATGCGGTGCATGATGTTGTACTCCGTGCGCTGGAAAACGCCGTTTTTATAAACGTCCCACGCTTCCATGTAATAGGTTCCGGGGGGACAGGAGTTAAACAGGTTAGTGATTTCGGTGGCTCTCCAGGGCCAGAAGGTCTGCGGGGTGATTTCCGCAGGAATAGTGAGGGAAATGTTCACCTTGGCATTTCCGCTGGGATGGAGAACCGGCTTCCCGTCCTTCCAGGTTTCGGGGTTATCCCCGATGGCATTATATAACGTATACAACATCCGGCGGGTTTCATAGGTGTTGCGGGCAAAGAGATAGTCCTGGCCTGCACTGCTGTACCGGCGAACCTCCGGGGCAGGGAGTTCCACCTGGGGCATGAGGCTCCAGTCACAGGTGGCGGTGGGCAGTTCAGGAAGGGGGCCGTCCTGGAACATATTCTTATCCCAGCGGCTCACGTCTGTAATGGTGTAGGTAGAGCCGTCATCACAGAGAATCTGATCGCCAACTGCGGGCTGATACCGGGAGCCGGTCGCTGCCGCTGCGTGATAGGGGTCTGCGGCGACGGGTTCAGTGGATGGAGTTTCGATCTGCCCGTCAGGCTCTGTGGTAATTACCACGGTGCGGGTGTCATTGTCCCAGCTCACGCCAAATCCCAGCTTGTCGCCAAGATCCCGGAGCTGGAAGTAGTTGTTGCCGTTGATCACATAGCCAATCAGCTCGATTTCCTGGCCGTCCAGCGTGATCCGCTGGTCAATGTCGGTGGTGGGCGTTGCAAGGATGCCAGCAGCATAGGCTACGCTGCCCCCGAACAGGGCGGCTCCGCAGAACAGACCTGCGAGAAACATGGGGATATTCTTTTTCATCATCAAAGCCTCCTTGTTTGATTGATTTCTGCTGACATCATAGCAAGGATATAAGAGGCTGTCAAAAAATCAAACCATCTTTGCCTGCACACACCAACGATAAGCGGGCTGATCCATGACGCAGGTGACAAGGGTGATGATGTTGTCGTTGGTAGCGTCCAGCACCGACACCTGGGTACTGAGGATCTTCTGTACCGAGTACACCTCGTAGGTACGGGTGCCCAGCTTTGTGGTCAGGGTAATCTTATCACCTCCAGACAGCGTATGGATTTTGCCAAAGTGGTTATTCACACCTCTGTTATGGCCTGCGATTGCCACATTGCCATTCCAGATGCTGGTGTTCTCAAAATGCCCCGCCCCCGTAGCCAGGGCAGCGGAACTCGTCCCCTCGTTGACGTTGACCTTCAGGCCGATGGCGGGGATGGACAAGGTGGCGATATAGCCGCCGCTGTAATAGAGAGCGTCCGTCACCGGCGTATAGGCCGTTACGCTGCCGCTGGTGTCCACGCTGGGCAAGGTCGGCACCGTGGAGGTGTTCGGAATGGTGGTCGTCCCGGTAGCTCCAGGGACAGTCACCGTCCCGGTGCCCGCCGAGGTGCTGTTTCCGGGGCCGGTATAGATCTTTCCGTCCCGGATCAGATTGGGCGTCAGCAGCTCGCCGCTGCCCAAAACGTAGGAGGTGGGCGAGCCGAAGGCGGGCGGGATCAGGGCAGCGTTCTTGCTGCGGTCAGTGTTGGCTGGTGCGCCGGTGGTCACATAGATGGTGTCATCCGAGGTGGGCCTGCCAAAGAGCGGGTTGTCCGGTGCGTCAAAGGAATACTCCAGCGCACTGGCGGGCAGCACGGTGGCCCCCGTCAGGCAGCAGGCGGCAAGCAGCGTGGCAAGCAGTTTCTTCATGTCATTCGTACCCCCGTTTCTTGTTGATGTAGTGTTTGTAGCCTTTTCGACCGAAGTAACCGGCGCAGCCCAGAGCGCCCACCCCCAGGGGGATCAGCAGCCACTTCCAGTCAAAGGAGAAAGAGCTGCTTTCCTGCGTGGGCTGCTGCGTATCGGTGGGAGCCGGAGTGCTTTCAGCGGCAGGCGTGGGATCGCCGCTGGAAAATACCGCCGTATAGGTAATCACATCGGCACTCACCCTGGTCACTTCTCCCGCATAGTTCGCTGTGACCACATAGCCGGTTGCATATTTGCTGGTGGCTGTGCCGGTATAGGTAGCGGTGGCGGTATAGCGAAGGGCCATATCATATCCGTCGGTCTGAGTGGTTGCGGCCTCCTGCCACTGCACATCGGCCAGCGTCAGCGTCCGGCCACTGTCTGTAATGCTCTTTGGAATCAGGGACACATCCGCCCCGGACAGGTTGGGATAGGTGCGGGTGGCCGATACGGTGCGGCTGCTGGTCTTATAGCCTGCGGCCTCCACGGTGATGGTGGTGTGATCCAGGGAGAGGACACCCTGATAGCCGTCCTCGGTCTGTACCTCCAGCTCCGGCTCCAGCATGGCCAGAATCTTCTCCATGTCCTGGGTATCGGAATCCAGGGTCAGAACCTCCACATAGTCCTGAGTATCGCTCTCGACCTGTGCTTGCTTTAGAACGTCCAGCAGCTTGTATGTCTTGCCCTCACGCTCAAAGTCCTCCGTGGGGATATTGGACGGGTCATCCTGGGCGGAGAGATAGTAGATCTTCTCGATCCGGGTAATCCCGTTTTCCTCGCTCTGCTTTACCTCGGCGGGATAGAGCGGCACCGGGACAGGCGTGGGGATCGGCACCTCCGTCACCCCTTCCGGGGAGGGAGAGGCGGTGCTGTCCCCCTCCGCAGCCTGGGGCGTTTCGGTGGGAGCCGCCGCCGCAAATGCGGTGGTCATGATGCCGCCGAGCAGCAAGGCCATAGCACACAGGGTACAAAAGATGCGCTTCATCGTTCCAGTCCTCCTCTTGATTTTTTGCCGTTCTTGGCGTGGTGAAAAACGGGGGCACCCTTTTCACGCTGGGGCTGTCCCTTATCACGCTGGGCTTGCTGCGCTTTGAAAGCCTCCATCTTTTTACGCACGGAGGGTCGCTGCTTGGGGTCACTGGTCATATCCTCGGTAGCTGCTCTCGTATCTGTCCCGCATTCCCTGGATTTTTCGCCGGATGGAACACGGGACGCCTCTTTTTTTGCGGCCTCGTCCTCCTGGCGAGTGGGAACGGCAATGCCCATACGTTCCAGGATGCGATTGATCTGGCGGGCGTCCTTGGCCTTTGCCATGATCTCCACCGTGCCGGTCTTTTCAGCCTTGTTGATGATCGGATAGTACAGGACACCGTACTGGGTACTCTCCTTTTTGAACGCAGCCAAGTCCTGCTCGTTAATGGAGAAAATGGTCAGCTCCTCCCGATCCTGGATCAGTCGCTTCAACGTGGTTTTACCGGCAACCTTCTGGTTGTCGTTGGCCAGGGCAATCAGCAGCGCCGCCAGATTTTTGGCTCCCAGCCCTGCCAGCTTGAGGGCGCTCTCAGTAATCTGAATCCCTTCCCGTACCATCAGATCAGCGGTTTCTCCGCTGGTACTCATGTCTGATAACCTCCTTCTGATTTTGTGATTTGTTTTTCTCGAACTCCCGTAAGTTCTGCTGAATACCGGGAATCTGCTGTTCGATCCGTTTGCAGAGTGTTCGCTCCTTCCGAAGCTCCCGTAAGGAGGCGGTCTGGCGGTCAATCTCACGGGCGAGTTCTTCTTTGATCTTCTCATCGGTTTCACACCTCCTTTTTGTATAGAGCGGTTGCCTGAGTTCTGTCCGCTGCTGGATCTCCTGCTCGATTTGTGCCTGACGCTCCATAAGCTGCTCCACGGTGGAAATGCCATGCTCATGGAGATATAAAAATTGCGCCTGATAGCGTTCCAGACGGAGCACTTCACGACGCATTTCATAAGAGATTCTTTTTCGGGTCGGCCTTTTGTACCGGCGCAGCAGATAAACGTATCTGAGGTACAGCGCATAAAAGCCGGTGATCTTCTTTTTGCGGACAGTTCTCCAGGAACCGGAGAAACGATAGCGCCGAACCGGAAGCGGCTGATAGGCGGGAACACGGCCCTCCAAAATGGCCCGCTGCTGCTCCTGGATACGCTGCTTGATGTCCTCCACGGTGTACCCTTCGCCCAGCCGATCCAGGCGGAAATTTCGCTTTGCTCCGGGTGGCCGTACCGTCAGGTATTTGCGGTTGGGGTTCCGGGAGACTGCGTATCCCTTTTTCTCCAACAGGTTAAGAAAATCGGGAAAGGTAAAGCAGTCACGGATCACCAAGTCGATCTCATCCCGGAGCATTTGAGAGAGCGTCGGTTTGCCCTCCTGCTGGGCCTTCCACTCGGCATAGTGCTGTCCCTTGTTTTCGGGAGACAGAACTGAGAGATTTTCCGCTTTGCACAGTTCATCTGAGGTTTTGCGAATGGTATTGTAATAGCTAATTGGACTGGAGTGATATTTTTTCCCATCCAAAAAGGAAACTGAATTGATGATGATATGAGAGTGAAGATGCGCCCGATCCAGGTGTGTGCCTACTACAACTTGATAAGCGTTTCCGAATACTTCTTTCGCAAATGCTACGCCAATTTTATGAGCCTGCTCCGGCGTAACCTCTCCAGGGGCAAACGATTGAATAAAGTGGTAGCCAAGCACTCCGCCTGTATTGTGAAAACGCTGCTTGACTTGCTGCATTTCCCGATACGCTGTTTCTGGACTGCCACAGTTAATTGCGGTGACAAAAAACGATTGCTCTGTTTTCTCTGGATTTGTAATGTAAGTAAGGCCAGCGGACAATGTTGTCTTTTTGCTATTGGTCACATAGTTCACTCGACTATCCAATCTGGAACGAATTGCAATCACTTTTGTAATAGCCATTTACAGCTCCAATACCTTTTCCCAAATTTGCTTTACCAAGCACTCTACCACCGCAAGTTCCTGTTGGGTAATCTCATGCTTGCTATTTGCGATTCTGGCAATCTGGTTGATATTGTTGCCAATGGCATTCAGTTCTTTTATCAATGCCGCCAGTTCTTCCGGCGGCTTAGGCGTCAACTCGATTCCAGCAACGGCGTCTCTAACAAATCGTTCTTTTGACACGCCAGCTTTATCCGCCTCTTGATTTAAGTGATCCCATTCTTCGTCCGTAAATCGAATGACCTTTGCTCTATTGCGTTTTGCCATATCACAACCTTCCTCTCCACTCGATGTGTGGGACGGGCCAAAATTCAGAAGAGTAGATTCAACCTCGTTTCCCCATACGTCCCATCCAGGTGTGGTCTGACGAGCAAATAACTCTACACGAGGTAAATCACCCATGAGAGCAACTATTTTTTCACGGACTTCATCCGGCTTTTTGCTGTGAGCCTCAACAGGCGAGATGATGAATTGATGGACATTGGCCGCTTTCCGTGTTGGGTGCCCTTTTGTGGCCAAGAGACAAACTTCCGCATTTGCCCTCGTCCAAAAGCCCATTCCATAAAACCAACTATCTGCTTTGCGGTTTTTCTTCAGCCAAACAAACGCTACACTTTTGTAGGAGAATCCCCACGCCTGTATCAACTGTAAAGCATTGGGAAGTTGGGGAAATGTCGTCCACAGGAAAAGAACGCAGTCTGAGGCGGAAATTTCAGCCACGGGCAGCGCACAAAGTTCCTCTATGCTCATGGTAGAATAGTGTTTCTCTGCTGCTCCGTTCACCCTTTTTTGCGAGTAGTTCCACGGGGGATCAGCATAGATGATAGGATATTTTTTTGCCATTATGCTCCTTTCCCATGCGTCCCGCAGCAAGTCACGGATTGATGCTGCATTCAACGGGGGTATTAGGGGGAAGCCCCCTAACAAGCGCATTTTGATACCAAAATGCTATGCTTGCAGGAACAGGCGGCAAGCCGCCTGTTCCCCAAGTTCACCTTTCCGAAAAAAATTACCGTTCCTCTCCCCCACGGGTTTTCACCCGGCCTGCGATTCCTCTCTGAATCTGCAAATAGTCGTTGTAATCCTTCCCCTTGGGCGGTGGATTATCCAGCACCTGATACCCCTGTAAGCATTGTTGAAGTGCCTGCGCAGTTTCCCGGCCACGCTCGTCGTTGTCCAGGCACAAAATGATTCTTTTGATACCCGGATTATGCCGGAGATAGGTTTCCAAAGCCAGCGGTAGCTTTAGCTCTGTGTCGGCCTTGGGGCGATAAATTCCTGAGAGAGAAAGACAGTTGGCGCTTCTCCAGTTCTGCCCCTTTCGCTTGAGGATACTCAGATAGGAGAGAGCGTCAATGGCGCTTTCAAAAACGCACACACTTTCCCGGTTGTTGGCTTGCAGCGGCATACAGAATGAATACCGCTTGTCACTTCCGGCCACCTCACCAACAAAGGTTGAGTGAGACAATGTACCTCGCAAAGAGGCATATTTGGCTGTGCCATTTTCAAAGCCCACAAACACGCAGTTATGCCGTTTGGCGTCCTCGTAAAGTTGGCCCGACTTGATGCAGTGATTGATAATCTCGGCGTCAATTTCCCTGGCGCACAAATAAGCGAATACTCGTCTGGTATCGGGATTTCGTTCCGGCAGTTGGAAGTCAAGATGGGACTTGGGAGGCGGCTTTGATACAGGCCGTGAAGGAAGTGCGGGCTGCTCACCGAGGATCATTCCAACCGCCTCCGGCAGTTTGTAGCCACACACTTTGACCAGATAATCCAGGGCGGTAGAGCCTCCGATATTGCGGCTCCACCAGCACCATTTTCCGTTGGAGATTTTCAGCGAGTCATGGCTTTTGGTGCAGTAAGTTCCACCACTCACATGAACTAACTCTCCGGGGTTATGACGTTGTAAGTACGTCAGCAAATCCACTTGCCGAGCCTGCTGGATTTGTTCTTTTGTGTAGTACGGCAATCTGCTCACCTCCTGATTTCAGATTGATTTTTGGAAAAAATGGGGCGTCCATTTAACGCTCCCGATCATACTTGATCCGATAAGCATAATGGTCTGCGCTGTACCGTTTCAAATAGTCATTTTCCGTAGTCTGCGAGGAATCTAAATCAATGCCAGATAGCCGCTGATCTTCGGGACTTTCAAATATTTTTTCAACCGGGATTACCTCGATTTTTCCTCCGGTGTGGAGCTGCCCACCGAACACTCCAGCAGGCGAATGGAAGCTGCGATCTCCACATACCCACAGAAGTCTGGTGCCTGCGGGAAGTTCTCCGGCGGGCTGTTTCAGTACGATTACGGAGCGAGGTTTCGCACCGGCGACTTCGTAATATCCCGCATACTCCGCTTTCTCATAAGCGCGCACCATTTTGTCAAAATGGCGCTGCGGCCTGATATAGAATAAACTTTCCTGATAGCCCATTTTGACGTCACCTACCGTTCCATTTCGTGAGGCTTGATGTCCTTCGCCACAATCTCATTGTTACGCCGTACTAATTTCTGCGGATACTGGAATTTCTTTTTGAACTGTTTCATCTGGTCAGGAGTCAGGCTGATAAATTCATCGCCTTTTGCGCCACAGATAAAGCAGGTTCCAACCAGTACATCCACCACTTTTCCAGCTTCATCTTTAAGGGCACGGTTTTGGGGAAGCGTAAGGAATTTGCCGTCCTCATTACAAACGAGTTGACCACCACCCGGCAAGGAAAGCACTTCGATGTGGCCTCCAACCAACCGTTGCATATCCTCCAGGGTGTTGTTGACCAAAGCCGGTTTAGCCACCTTTCCAGGTTCCAGCAGCAGGACAGAAATTGCATGGGTCATGTCCTGCGTTTTATCTGCTTCAAAGTTTATCTTCTTGTAGCCAAACTTCTCACAGAAATAAAACCCAGGCTCTACTGATTGGGAATGGATGACATGAACAACGTCCGATATAGTTAGTGGGCTTCCGGTATAGCCCTCCGGTGGATCGACGTTAAACTTATAGTAAACGCCATCCAGAGTAGGACAGTCCACGATCCCCTGAAAGACATGGTTGTAGATGCCGCTTTCCACTCGGTCGCTTCCCTGGAACTTTACAAGCTCCTCCGACGAACAAAAGGCAATCCGGTGTTGATCTTTGTCAGGGTCAATTTGGTAGATGCAGATTTCCATGAAGCGGGGGGATTCTCTAAGTTCCCTTGCTGCACAGCTCTGGATCACATGAATCAAATCCTCATAGTTTCTATCCCTGTAATCACTGTTTTGTAAGTCGGCATACACACTTGCAAGGGGGTGTTCAGAGTTTACGAGAGCTTTGGCGAGCATGGACGGCAAATGGCCTTCGCACATGGTTGCCAGGATGTCCTCACGGACACTGTACTCGTTGGCATGGTTCAGGATCTCTTTGGGCGGCTGAGATAACAGCCAGCTACGGTACTCGTCCTGCTCCTCCCGCATTTTGTGATACAGATCCAAATTGATCTGCGATTCGTTCATAAAGTCACCTCCATTATCGCTCCATATCCCTTCTCTTGGACTTACCAGCGGCCCGCTGCCTCTGCCGGATGGACTGCTCATGCCTGCCCTTGTAGGCTGCTCGGATGTCTGCCATCAGACGGCGGCAATCTTCCGGGGGGATAGGCTCCAGCTTATCCCGTGCGCCGGAAAAGGCTGCACGGATCTCCGGCTGCTTGACCACTCGCACCACCGCCTCCAAATCGTGAAGCAGATTCTCCTTCGTGTTCAGGCCATATTGGAAAATGGCCTCCAGTTCCTGGCCGCTGAAACGGGTCAGATAGCTGCTCATGAGCCGGAAGGCCGTGACCTTGCCGCTATCATCCCGCACCGGCTCATACCGCTGGTTGGTTTTCAGATACATCCCGTCCATCCCGGCCCCACCGATATAGAAGCCGTTCTCGTCCTTTTCGCTCTCCAGCAGGGCCGTACCATCCGTGAGCAAGTACCCCGCCTCCATGCGGGGCTGGATCAGGCCGCAAGGGACGCCTGTTTGCCGGATGGCGATGATCTCTGCGGAAACCTCATCCAGGGTCATGGCATATCTGCTATCATCCATACGAAAGCCTCCTTCAGATAAGCGGCACCCATGTCACTGGGTGCCGCTCATATTTAACGCTCCATCCCGCAGCTGCGGCGAGGGGGGTTCCGGTCGTTTTGCTCCTCCATTTCCTCAGCCGATGGCTCGGCCAGTTCGTTGTCCCGCTGATCCATGTTCAGCAGGGCGTTCAGCTCCTCCAGGCGGGCGGACTTGGTGGCCAACTCCTTCTCCTGAGCAAAGGGCTTCTGCACCTCCACCTTGGCGGTTTCCAGCTGGGCCTTGGTATCCTCCAGGGCCTGCTCATAGTCCTTCAGGCGGCTCTCCAGGCCCTCCAGAGCGTTGTCTATGCGCTGGAGGTTGCCATAGGTGTCCGTGCCCAATGTGACCGTGTGACGCAGCTCATGGCACAAGGCAAGCTGGTATTCCCGCCGGAAGGTGTCAAAGGACAGCTCCATGGTGAAGCCACGATAGGCACCAATGGCAACGGCCTCCGGGCTGGTCATGGATTTACACGCCTCCAGAATCGCTGTGCCAGCGCCCTTTTTCTCGGTATATTCCGTTCCATGAAGCACCATGGGCGAGAACCCGTCGGGGTTGGGCTTTGTTTCCACGGTCAGGTGCGCCATGTCTTTTTTATAACCGGAGATCTGCTGTTCCAAACTGGCAATGCTCTTGGGGAAGCTCTTTAGGATCTGATCCTCCAGGCTGTATTTCTGACTGAGGTGGTTGGCCTTCAGCAGCTTAAGCCGCCCCACGTCAATGTCCAGATCCATCTTCTCCTTGATATAGGGATTGCCGGTACACAGGGCCTTGATCTCCGCATAGCTGAGGGCGGTTTCGTCAATGTCATCGGCAGACCGGACAGGGGATTTGCTGGTCATAATCTGGCCGATGAACTTCTGCTTGCTCTCTACCAGCTGGTAGAGATAGCTGTCAAAGGTGTTTTCCGTTACATAGGTGTAGATTTCAACCTCCTTGTTCTCGTTGCCCTGGCGGATGATGCGGCCTTCCCGCTGCTGAAGATCTGCCGGACGCCAGGGACAATCCAGGTGGTGCAAGGCCACCAGTTTCTTCTGGACATTGGTTCCGGCTCCCATCTTTGCGGTGCTGCCCAGCAGCACCCGGACTTCTCCATTACACACCTTGCCGAACAGCTCCTTTTTCTGCTGCTCGGTGTTGGCATTGTGGATGTAGGCGATTTCCTCGGCGGGGATTCCTTTGGCAATCAGTTTATCCCGCAGGTCATCGTACACATTGAAGGTGCCGTCGCTTTTGGGGGTGGAGAGGTCGCAGAAGGCCAACTGGGTGGATTTCTGAGCGGCGGTGCGCTTCCATATCCCAAAAATGTTGTCGGCGCAGGCGCTGACCTTGCCGGTATCGCTGTCCGGCAGCAGCGGGTTGACCAGCCGCTGATCCAGTGCCAGCTTACGGCCATCGTTGGTTATCATGAGCATATTGTCCTCGCTGCTGTCCACCATCTTATTGCGGACACGCTCGGCCCGCTCACTGAGGTCTGCCACCATCTCCTTTTGATGTTCGGAGGGTTTCAATGCCACATGGTGGTAGATGGCCTTGGGTACGGGGAGATTGAGCATATCCGCCGTCTGTATGTCCGCAATCGCCTTGAACATACTCATAAGCTCCGGGAGATTATAGAACTTGGCAAACCGGGTCTTGGCCCGGTAGCCGGTGCCCTCCGGGGCCAGCTCAATGGCGGTCACTGTCTCGCCAAAGGTGGAGGCCCAGGAATCAAAATGAAGCAGATCATTTCCTTGCAGCGTGTCGTGCTGGAGGTACTTCTGCATGGTATACATCTCCACCATGGAGTTGGAGATGGGGGTGCCGGTGGCGAACACTACGCCTCGGCCCCCGGTCAGCTCATCCAGATAGCGGCACTTCATGTAGAGATCGCTGGATTTCTGCGCCTCCGTCTGACTGATGCCGCCCACATTTCGCATTTTTGTGTATGCGGCCAAATTTTTGTAATTGTGCGCCTCGTCTACAAAGAGACGATCAACGCCGAGTTCTTCAAACGTCACCACATCATCCTTGCGGCTCTGGTCGTTGAGTTTGTCCAGTTTGGCCTTCAAGCCCTTTTTGGTGCGTTCCATCTGCTTGATGGAGAAGTTGTCCCCATTGCTCCGCTTCAGGTCGCTGATGCCGTCCAAAACCTCCCTCAACTGTTCCTCCAGGATGGCCCGTTGCCGCTCTATGGACATAGGGATTTTCTCCAGTTGAGAGTGTCCGATGATGATGGCGTCGTAGTCGCCAGTGGCAATGCGCCCACAGAACTTCTTGCGATTTTTCGGTTCAAAGTCTTTTTTCGTGGCCACCAGGATGTTAGCTGAGGGATAAAGCTGGAGATATTCAGCGGCCCACTGCTCAGTCAGGTGGTTGGGAACGGCAATCAGGGACTTGCTGCACAATCCCAGCCGCTTGCTCTCCTGGGCGGCGGCGACAATTTCAAACGTTTTCCCAGCCCCCACTACGTGTGCCAACAAGGTATTCCCACCGTAGAGGATGTGGGCGATGGCGTTTACTTGGTGCCGCCGCAGGGTAATTTCCGGGTTGATGCCCACAAAGTTCAGGTGACTGCCATCGTACTCACGGGGCCGAACCGAGTTGAAGGTTTCATTATAGAGCTTGCAAAGCCGCTCCCGGCGCTCCGGGTCTTTCCAGATCCAATCGGCAAAGGCTTGTTTGATTAGCTGCTGCTTGGACTGAGCGATGGCGGTTTCCTTTTTGTTGAGCACCGCCGTCTTGTGCCCATCGGCGTCCTCCACATAGTCGAAGATCCGCACATCCTTCAGGTTGAGGGTTTCCTCGACGATCTTGTAACCGTTGATACGGTTGGTGCCGTAGGTGCTGTTGGCCTTGATGCTGGAACGATCATAGCTCTTTCCCTCGATGTTCCAGTTGCCGGTCATCTTGAAGTAATGCACCTTGATGTTGAAGCGGGCATAGTTGGGGGTGTCGAACAGCTCAAACATGAACCGTGCCACATCTTCCGGGGGGAGCCAGGTGGCACCCAGCCGCACGGAGATCTCACTGGCGGTAAGATCCACCGGCTGCACGGCTTTCAGGGCTTCGGCATTGACACGGAACCGGCTGTCGGCTTCCGCAGCTTCCTCCGCCTGCCGCAGCTTTTGTCTCACGTTGCCGGAAAGGTATTCGTCCGCTGTTACATAGATGGGATTTCCCTCATCATCCACCCTGTCGGGAAGCTGAAACATCACCCCATGCAGTTCTTCCACCAGGGTTGCCTCGTCTTTTCCGGTCAGGTTGGTCATATAGGGGATGTCAATGCAGGCTTTTTCTGCCAGAGACAGGGCCAGAGCCTCCGATGCGGTGTCCACCCGGCTGACGTTGATCTTTTGCTTGATGGTGCGCTTGGTGAACATATCCGCCTTGCGGATGAAGTTTCCGTCGCTGTCTGTGACCTCCAGGGAGGTCAGGAGGAAATAGGAGTTGTCCGAGTGGAAGGCGGAGTGATTGGCCCGCTGGGAGATACGGCCATACTTCTTCACAAAGGCGTCGTATAGGCCGTTCAGCCGCTGCTGCTCGGCGCTGATGATGTGATCCGGGTAATCCTCGGTCTGGTATTCAATGAGCTGTCGCACACAGTCCCGCAGGCCAATCAAACCTTTGATGCGCCCCAGGGCGGTGGTGGACACCTCCACCGGATTCATGCGGCTGTTTTCCCGGTAGTAGACCTCTCCGTCCACGATGGTATAGGAGAAGTTACGCACGGTGGGGTCTGCCGGGATGGAGCGATCTTCCTCCAGCTCATCCGTCTCCTCACGCTCATACTCCTGGATGGAGCCGCCAATGTTGCCGATGGCGGAAGTCAGCAGGTCGGAGAGTTCCTGGCCCTCGAAGGGAATACAGGCTGTCTCAGGCCCATAGGGGCCGCTGACCTCCTGCATCTCTCCCAGAATCATTTCCGGGTGGTCGATAAAATACTGGTTCATCTTGAGGCCGTTTTCATTGACGCCCAGATGTACCCAGTCCGGCTCCAGGTCGAGAATGGAATCCCGCTTTTGCAGGAACAGAATGTCGGACGTGACCTCTGTGCCGGCAGCGCCCTTGAAGGTGTCGTTGGGCAGACGGATGGCACCCAGCAGGTCGGCCCGCTGAGCGATGTACTTGCGCACCGCAGGGCTTTCCTTGTCCAGGGTGCCTTTGCTGGTGATGAAGGCCACGATACCACCGGGGCGCACCTTGTCCAGGGTCTTGCCAAAGAAGTAGTCGTGGATCAGGAAGTTGTGCTTGTCATAGCGCCGGTCAGCCACCTTAAAGTTGCCGAAGGGGATGTTGCCGATGGCCACATCAAAGAAGCTGTCCGGCAGGTTAGTCTTTTCGTAGCCCTGGATGGTCACAGAGGCGGTCTGATAGAGCTGCTGGGCAATCCGTCCGCTGATCTCGTCCAGCTCAATGGCGTAGCGCCTGGAGCCGGACATACGCTCCGGCATCATGCCCAGGAAGTTGCCGGTGCCGCAGGACGGCTCCAACACGTTTCCTGTCTCAAATCCCATCTGCTCCAGGGCCTGATACATGGAACGGATGACCACCGGGGGCGTGTAGAAAGCGGTCAGGGTGGATTCTCTCGCCGCCTCGTATTCCTCCGGGATCAGCAGGTTTTTCAGCTCCAGGTAGTTGCGGTTGGTTTCTTCAAAACAGTCTGCCAGTCCGCCCCAGCCTACATACCGGGAAAGAATCTCCTGTTCCTCCGGCGTGGCCAGCCGCCCCTCGCTCTCCAGCTGCTTCAACAGCCGGATGGCGGCGATGTTGTTCTGGTAGCGTTGGCTGGGCGTCCCGACACCAAGGGTATCATCTGTGATGCGATGGTCATGGCGGTCTGTTTGCTCCGGGTAGAGGACGTTGGAAAGTGCTGCGGTACGGGATTTTTTCGGTTCCCTGGGCGGCTCCGGCGGAGTTGGATTTTCCAAGTAGGCCCGGATAGTGCCGATGTACTCCATTCGCAGGATAGGAAATCCCGCCGACTGTGCAAAGGTCAAATCGGTTAATTCAACTTGCTCCGTGGTGAGATCTACGCTGTGTACCCGGTATCTGCGTCCATCCTGCTCAAATTCAGTTTCGCCGGGGATCAGATTGGCCTGGGCGTATTCCTCATTGGTCAATTCGTGCTGAGCCGCAGGAGCCGCCTGGGAAAGCTGCCCCTTTTCATCCAGGGCCGGGTGAAGGATAGCTTGTACCTGTTCCCGAAGGCCGGGAGTATCCTTCAGCTGCGCCTCGTTGATCCACGCATACGCCTCATCCCAAGTCTTAAAGACTGACGGATACCCAAATTCCCCGGCAGAAAATGTAATCTCCGATCTTCCTTCCCACAAGGTGAAAAGGAAGCCAGCGGTTTCCATGGCCTGAATGATAATCTTCTCTCGGTCTGAGAGGGTATCAATGACGGCCTGTTTTTTTGCGGCCTGTTCCACCTCCCATGCCTTTACCTCGGCTTCCAGGTCGGGAAGCTGCTCCACCTGGGCGTGTGCCGCCGGGTCTGGGTACTCTCCGATAATGCGGAGGTAACGCTCCTCCTTCAGGTCATAGACGGCAGCGCCGTCATATTTAAAGCCGTCCTCCTCCATGGTGCCGTCCACATATCCCTGGGCCACTCGCTCCGCTTCTTCCAGGGTCTGATAATCCAACCGCTCATCAAAGCCGTTCTCAAAGTGGTGATAGACGGCCACCTGATACCGGGCAGCCATGCGGTCTGCGTAATCCTCGATCTGCTCCCTGGTGAGCCAGTCTGGTTTTTCGGGCAGAGCATCGTACAGCTCCCGCATTTTGTGGATCTGTGCGGATACATTCCCTGCCCACAGGTGTTTCTCGTTTCGCTGGCCCTCTCCCAGAAAATACTCACAGTCGCTGCGCAGTCGGTCAAGCAGGCGATAGTCGCCGCCGTAATCCCGTGTATTAGTCGGCTGCGCCTGTTCCTGGGGCATATCAGGGAGGAAATATTGCTCGTTGAGCGGATTTTCCTCCAGCTTCCGATCAAAGTCTGCACGGGGGAACTCCTGGGTGAACAGCGGAAATTCCGGGTCGTAAAGCGTGACGGTGGTTTCTCCAAGGGACTGCATCTCATAGGGTTTTGTGCCGATGTAGACTGTACTGCCCAAGGGAATCTGATACCGGCGGGGGCCGCTGAACCGCTCCATAACCGTCTCACGGCGCTCCGTTGCCCCTGCGGGCAGGGAGGAAACAAGGACATCATGGTTGCGCCGCATCCGGTTGGTGTAGTGCTCCAGCCGGTGAGCGGGAAGGCCGCACATTTCCACTCGGCCAACCCCAGGGACGGGGCGGGTGGTCAGGGTCAGCCCCAGCTCCGGCGCAAAGGTCTTGGCGTCCTCTCCATACAGTTCATAGAAGTCGCCCACCTGAAACAGCACCACATGGTCGGGGTATCGCTCCTTGACGGCGTTGTACTGCATGGGGGCAGGCTCCTGGCCCACCGGCACCTCCTGGCTGGCAAGCTCATCTTCATATTCCCACATGGCCTCTGGGGAGAGGTAGAGGTCTTTACGCACCAGATTCTCAACCCGTTGAGCCACTTTCACCCAGGAGAGATTGATTTCCGGGCAGTTCCGTTTGGTGAAGCGGATACCCTTGCTGTCATAGTCCTCGTGGCTGTATCCAGATCTGGACAGGGCATGGGAGTGACCGCCTATGCCATACTCCTTCCGTAGGAAGTCCGCCTGTTCCTTGGTATCGTGCGGCTCCTGATAGAAGCCGTAAATCCGCTTCGGCCCGCCCTCAAAGTGGCTTCCGCCAGCAAGGGCCTCGTCGATCTCGTCCTCCGTGATAAAGGGCATGATGGTGGGCAGTTCTGTCAAGGTGGTGCTGAAGGTCTTGCGGGGCAAGTCCAGCTCCTCCAGGCGGTTCAGCACACCACGAAAATCGTGGTAGTGAAAGCGCATGATAGAGCGATCTTCCTGATAGGCAGCGAGAAATGTCCGGTATTCGGTCAGCAGAGTTTTTCGGAAGTCCGGGTCTGCCAGAAGGTCGGAAAGGCGGGGTTGATCTTTTGGAAAGTCCAGCCATTTTACTCCGTCGGTCAGGCAGGGAAGGAAATCATTCGGGTGATCTTCCCGGTTTAGGTCACGGTACAGATAAATCAGACTTTCCGCCAAAAGGCTGCGCTCATACCCGTCGGCCTCCAACAGCTCCACGTTGCTGGCAAACTGACCGGCCTCCAGCAGCTCTCCGATGCGCTGGGCCACACTCTCCCAGGGGATGACCTGGGCGTTGGCTTCATATCTGGCCCGATCTCCATTGGCAAGGTGGATGCCGTCCTCGTCATACCATGCGGCCATGGGGCCGTGCTCCGTGGTGATGCCGTTGCCGCCGTGGTAGAGGGCCTGGAGGCGGGTAATCATAAGGGGCAGGGGAATATCCATCTGAAACAGATGGATCACCCGCATCCGCAGCTGATCCGTATTGCCACCGTAGCGCAGGAACTGGTCAACCGCTTGCTGTCCAACAAAAAAAGCGGAGGATGTAGGTAATACATTCTCCGCTTCCGTAGGTGCATTATGAACTTGTTTTGCTGGGGGGATTAGCTGTAAATCAGCTGCCGGAGTACCACTTCCTCCGCCGAAGCCTTGAAGTTGTTCATGGCCTGTACCCACGCCATCTGATTGGTGGCCTTCATCTCCTCGTTCACCCGGTTCTGCTGCGCCAGCTCTCTCGTCAGCTGCTCCACCATCTCGGTGGCCCTCCGGTCGATGTCCATCAGGTGCCCGTCCAGCTTGCCCGCCAGCAGCAGCCGGTCGTACAGCATCGGCTTGTTCTCCTTCAGGTACGTCTTGTGCAGCATCCCGTACTTGCCCATCGGGGCCTCCTCCGTCTCCGGCAAGGTCAGGTCGGGATACAGGTACTCCCCGATCTGGGTGTAGGTCAGTTCCTCGGTCATGGTGTTCAATCTCCTTTCGTGCCGTCCTGGGTTGTTCCTCTGTGGCTCTATCATACACAGGGTTCTGGCGCTTGGCAAATTTTGCAGTGCGCTCCTGCTGCCGAACAGTACGTCCAATGTCCAGCAGCACCATTTTTGAGATGGAATTGGAGGCGTTGCCCAGAACAGATACCGTTTCATAGGTAGAGAAATCGTGGATGAATTCAAAATCCGTCTCATCGAAGTAGCGGTCTGCGTCATAGCCACAGCGGGTCAACACCGTGTAGGCGAGGCTGTTTGCCAGCAGAGTTTTCAGCCGCACGGAGAGATTCAGGTCATCCAGATCTTCCAGGAAGCTGTCCTCCCTGGTGTTGCGCAGTTCTTCCAGATAATCGGTTAGATTGTCCTCCGCAATCGCCTGGCTCATGGAACAGACCTGTTCCACGAAAGAGACGCCGGGTTCTCGCTCTACCTCAAAGCTGTTGCTGATAGATTCCAGCACGGCTTCCTCATAGGCGGGTTCCATCTGCCAGAGCTGCGGCTCCTGGGGGCGGTGCCGTCCAGGGTGCGTGTCTGATACATCAAAGACATACTTGAGCCGGGTCTTGTAGCCGGAGTCATCCAACAGGGCAATGCCCCTGCTGCCCCGGTTTACCCAGCGATCCATCCGACTGTTCCAGAACTCAATGGTGGCACAGGCGGTGGCGTCGGGCCGCTGGACATGGATCAGAAGCTGATCCCGGAAGGGGTATTTATAAATCCTGGCGGCAGTTTTTAAGTACCGCTGCCAGTTCCCACGCACAGAGGCCAGTTCCAGGGTTTTCTTCTGGCTGAACTCCGTGACGATTTGCAGCTTGCTCGCCATTTTGCCTCCTTATCGCTCCATTTCATGTTTCTTTTCCGGCCTGGTCGGTTCCTTTTGCTGTGCGAGGTGCCGATCCAGTGCCTCCTTCTCGTAGCAGTAGCAGTAGAAATTGTATTCGCCAGGGCTGGGATTGAGCCGCAGCAGATAGGCGTAACTTCCCGTATCAATCCTGATGCCGTGTTCCCGGACACCAGCACCGTAGGAACACTCCGGGTGTTTGTAGCAATAGCTCGACATGGCGCTGCGGCTGGAGAGGATGCCGTGGTATGCCTCATCAAACCGTAGAGCGTTGATGACATCGTCAAACTCGCTCTTAAATGCGGGGGTCTTTAACTCTCCGCAATGGTCAAACCAGGTGAAGTAAAAGGCTTTTCCGGTGCTGCCCATGTCGCCACGCAAGTGGCCCAGACAACGTGTGGCCGCATCTACCGCCTCACCATGGCTATAACTATATTGCTGCTCCAGCTTGCTCATGGGTTTCAGGTTCAGTTCCATTTAAGCCTCCTTATATAAGTTTAATCATCCAGGACATAACTGGCCGTAGGGTTTTCCTCTTTTTGAGGTTCCCGCTCATTATTTTCCTTAAGTCGCTTTTGTCCAATGCTCCAATAATTCTCCGATATTTCTGCACCGAGAAAGCAACGTCCTGTCTGCATAGCAGCCAGAGCGGTACTCGCAACCCCGGCGAAACCATCGAACACTAAGTCTCCGGGATTGCTGGAGATTTGAATCAACCAAGCCAAGCATTCTGTATTTTTTATGGTTGGGTGAAAAATCTTATGTTTCTTTTGCCACATGGCATTGTAAGTGGATTTGGGATACTCTGCTCCAAACCAGCAAGTAGGAAACCTTGTCTTATACTTCTTATGTGGAGTTCGGCCCTTTCGTGGGAGAGTTCCTTCTTTTTTGCGGTTTTTTAGCAGAGTTGTTGTGTTAAATACACGACGGCCTTTTTGACAAAAAATAATCCACTCTGCGTTATTTGCAAAGCTGCCTTTCAAATCGCCAATACCACCCAAGGTTCCTTTCTCAATCACCAGACAGTTTTTAATGGAGAATCCAGCCTTCTTCAAACAGTGGAAGTGATGTGGGTAGCAGTCAAAGCGTGTAAAAAAGTAAGCATGGCTATTGGGCTTCAAAATACGGTAGCTTTCTTTGGCAAACTTCATATAATCAATCCCAGTGTCTCCATCCAAAATGGGGTAAGGACAGGCGGAGAACTGATTCTGATAGCGAATGCCGTAGGGCGGGTCGGTTAAAATAAGTGAAACAACCTCATCGGGAAGTTGCTTCATCAATTCCAGACAGTCCTCATGAAAAATCTTGTTGATGTAGTCATTGGGAAAAATGCGATCCGCTCTACTTCCAGATACCGAACTGTGAGAATCTCGCATTTGATTATCGCTCCGGTTCATGTTTTCGCTTGGTTTTTCCCGGCTCGTTCTGCCGAGCAAGTTTGTCTCTAAAGCCAGGGGGAAGTTCCTGAAACTTTTCGCTCTCCACATAATAGGCGGTCTGCTTGCCGCCTTGGTTCACCAGGAGGATGTCGCTGTCACAAATGGCACGGAGATTCCCGCTTCTGGGCCGGTGTTCGGTGCTGTGCTTTTTGCGAAGATCTTCCAACGGTACGCCAGGGCCGAGATTCCCACGATATACGCACCGATAATCAGAAGGTCTAATTCGCCCCTTTGCACTCTCATAGCTGGAACAGAAGTAGTCCGAGCGAATGATGTCCTTCAGCTGGTAGAGGGCATAGGTATCGCAGCAATCCCTTTCCTGCGGATGCTCCGGCAGATAGGAGTAGCCGTTACGCCATGCGATCTCTGCGAATTCCATGATATGAAAACCGCACTGCCCGATGTAGGTGTGATAATCATCGATATAGGAACACTGCTGCTTCATCTGGGTGCCGTCAGGTTTCGTAATAATAATGCTGCTGTGGTTGGGCAGGTAAAACAGGGTGTTATAATAACAGTCCACAAAACGCATATCCCGCACACCATTGGGGTTCGGGAACGCACATACGCCTGCAATATTGACCGGCTCCTGGCTCATCGCTCATGCCCTCCTTTTTCCTTTTTTGGTTGGGTTCGCTCACGTTCTTTGAGCTTGTCCCTGGCCCAGTCGGGAAGTTTATCCAGGTCTGCAATCCCCAGAATGTCCGTTGTATCCCATCGGCACCGCTCACCGGAATAGAGTTCCTGAAAATATACGGCACGTCCTCTGGCACCGGCTGTGCAGCCAAAGCCACCGACGGCAAAGCCCAGCTGACAGTCAGCGGTGCGGTATTCTGCGGCCAGACTGGAAGGGGCTATGATAACCAGCTTCCCCTCCAGCGATTCCTCCTCGCCACGCTGACGGCAATGTTCTTCTCCAAGCATTTCGATGGGGACATTGCGTTTGGCACGGAAGGCAGCAGCTTCTTGCTGCTGTTCTTGTACTCGCTTCAAAAACTCTTGCATGATCTCAAGGTAGTTTTCGCTTGCAACAGCCAGGGGATATGTCTTTTCGCCCATTAAGTTGAAGTGCTGATAGCAGGTCATATAGGTAGCTTCTTTGTCCTTGGGGTTATATCCCAGAAGCATCACACGCCCACCCAGGCGGACAGATTGGATGATTTCATAGTCTCCGGCTTTTTCCGGTGCGCTCATCTTATCGCTCCCTTTCCGTGTCATTTTTGGCCTTCCGATTTTTGTGCGGCTGGCGACAACGCTTTGCATAGGCGGTGGTAATGCGGGTTTCGCAGTCCTTCATGGCTTCTGCATACTGCGCATGATAGCTGCCGTTGTGGAACGCATGGGCAGGGCTGGAGGTGCGATTCGGCATCCGCTCCCAGACGGAGTATCTGGATGGGGCTTTGGGGTCAAATCCGATGGAAAATTCACGGTTGCCTACCATTGCAGCAGCCATGATAGCGTATCCCTCATGTTCCAACGAGATATTCTGGAAGGAGCCGCTCACAAGGTTCAGCGTATAGCTTCCGTTCTGGCCCTGGTGATAGGTAACAGGCATCATGGGCTTCCCGTTTACCAAATCAGGGGAATAGATATATCCCAGACGTTCCTCCATCATGCTTTTGGGCATGGAAGCAAAGTCAATGTAGTAGACCTCCTTGCCCATGATGCGGTAGGTATGCAGATACCCTTTTACGGGATAGTACGAGGACAAGATGGGGTGTTTGAGGTGGCCCGTAATCTCGGTGCTTTTTTCTCTGGAAGCAATATCGAGATAGAATTGGGGATGTGCGCCGGGAGCGTGCCAGCCGCTCATGGAGCCGCAGATCATGGCCTCCAACTCTGCCGGGGTCACTCCCAGTCGGCTGTTGGTAAAGTCAGCAATCTTCTGGTTTTCCTCCCGGCTGTCGGTATTCCACTCACTGCGGTAGTAGCCACGCTCACCCCGCTTAATGATAATCAGCTCTCCGGTGCTGGGAAGTACGGAACAACAGAGTTCCGGTAACTTATTTCTCATTATGGCCTCCTTTTTGGCAACAAAAAAACGGCCCCTTGAGCCGCTTGTCCAAATCTGATTTATTTTTCCGGCTGGTGCTTTTCCGGTGCCGGTTTTCCCTGACACGGGGTTCTGTGCAGTATATAGCGCACTCCGCTGATATGCCCTTCCGGGCTGTATTCCCGGTGCCGCTCCACATATCCGGCTTTTTCCAGCTCACGGACGGCATTCCCAACCGCCTCGATCCCATCCCGGCTCAGTTCTGCCAGATTGCGGACAGTGAAATTCCAGGTCGGTTCCTGAAGCAGCATGATAGAGAATAAACCCTTTGCCTTCAAGGAAAGGGTTTCGTTCTCCAGGTGGTGCTCCCGCATAAGGATCTGATCCATATCGTTCATATCATCGCTCCTGTTCCCGCAGTTTCTTTCTCTGCCACTGATCCAGAAGCCGGATAATCACTTCTTCCATCTGCTTGGGGGTATAGCTGGGTGGGAAGTATTTTTGCAGGCGGTCATTTTTCAAGGTAACTTTCCGGGCCAGGGCCTTGTCCTCCCGAAGAAGCACATCCATGACATTGGCATCCAGCTTGCCCTCCTCGCTCAGTTCCTTGAGCCGTTTGGCCTGCCCCAGGCTGGGGGAAACCTCATCCCGTTCCATGATGACCAACAGGGCCGCTTGCTCCTTCTCGCTCAGATGGGAGATGTAGTCCGCTGCGGGCGTGACCTTCAAAACTCCCTTGTCTACCTGCTCCAGCAGGGGAGGGATCAGCTTTGTCAGATTTACATACCGCTGTATTTGGGTTGCGCTTTCGCCAACTTGCTCACCTAAAATATGCACGGATCTCCTTCCACGAAAATTGTCTCCAACTTGGGTACAATTTTTTTGTGGCCGTCCGGCCTGCCGTTTCATGGCCTCCAGCTTTAAGCTGTACGCCCTGGCTTTTTCACTGGGCAGCAAGTCCTCACGGGTGATGTTGTAGTCCACCACCAAAATGTCGGCTTCATCATCCGTGTACTCCCGGACGATAACCGGCAGACTTTCCAGGCCCACCGTCCTGGCGCAATAGTCACGGCGATGGCCGGAGATAATCTCATAGCCGCCCTCCGTGCGGGGGCGCACGATCAGCGGCTCCGCAACCCCCACTTGTTCAATGCTATCCATCAGCCTCACCAGATCCGGCGTGGGCCGCTTGATGGAGTACGGCTGTCTGGCATAGGGGTAAATTTCACCCACGGGAATATTCAGGATGCGCTCGTGGGTGTCCTGCTGCCGTTCCTGCTCACTCTTGAACAGATCATCGAGTGAGGTCAGGCCCATGTTTTTGACGCTGCCTGCCAAGGTTCATCACCTCCCTGGTAAAAGATTCATAGGCTTCCGCAACCCGCCCGTCCTTATCGTGCTCAAAGATGTTTTTGTGCTCCAGGCTGATCTCAGCAGCACGGATAGACCGGGGAATTTCGCTGTGAAACACCCTGCCCCCGTAGGCTACCCGGATTTGCTCAATAACACCACGGGAAAGATTGGTTCGGCTGTCAATCATCGTCATCAGGATGCCGCCAATTTCCAAGCCGGGATTCAACTGTCGCTTTACCCGCATGACCGTCTTGAGAAGCTGCTCCAGGCCCTTGGCGGGCAGGTAGTGGGCTTGCACCGGAACGATAACCGTATTGGCTGCTGTCAGTGCGTTGATGGTCAGCATCCCCAAAGACGGCATACAGTCCACAATGGCATAGTCGTAGTCTTTCTGGATAGTGCTGAGATATTGCCGTAACACCGTCTCCCGGCTCATAGTGTTGACCAGCGTCACCTCGGTTGCAGACAGCTCGATGTTAGCAGGCATCAGATCCACGCCGTCCGCATGGTGCAGAATCCCGTCCTGGGGCGCAAAGGGCTGGTCAGTAATGATTTTCGTCATGATGGTCGCCAGGGTTGGGTTCAGCTCGTCCGGCTGCTCCCAGCCAAGCAGCTGCGTGAGGTTCCCCTGGGCATCTGCGTCAACAAGGAGAACTTTTTTACCTTGCCGAGAAAGACCAATGGCCAAACTTGCCGCCGTGGTGGTCTTGCCGACACCGCCCTTCTGATTTGCCAGTGCGATCGTGTGCATAATGGCACCTCCGTTTCATTTGCCGCTCCCCCAAAAAGAGGGGGCGCTCTTATTCTTTTCTCGGTAAGTAATCTTTTCTTACTCCAGTCAGTATCGCTATAATCAGTCTTATTAGTCTCCGTTTTTCGGAGGTCTTGACTTCGGATTTTCCGAGTTTTAGAAATTCGATTTTCCGAGTTCTTGATCTTCGATTTTCCGAAGTCTTGACCTCTGTTTTTCCGAGGTCTTGACTTCTGTTTTTCGGAAGTCTTGACTTCTGTTTTTCGGAAGTCTTGACCTTCGATTATCCGAGGTCTTGACCTCTGTTTTTCCGAGGTCTTGATTTCCGATTTTCCGAAGTCTGGTTTTCTCCGGCAAAGTTTTTAACGTAAATCAGGGAGGCTCGCCCCTGGCCTTGACGAACACGTTCGATTAAACCAACTCCTTTCTTGGTGTCCAGCTCATTAAATAACTTGATTGCCTTCTCGGTTTTGTAACCGAGTGTAGCAGCCACATCTTCCAAAGTGAAAACGATGTAAACACGGCCTTGATCGTCGTGCCATCCGTTCTTCATGGACAGGCTCATGCGGTCAAGCAATATGCCGTAGAGCAACTTTGCATCGGTTGATATACCGGAGAACTGGCTGTCTGTAAAAAGCAGCTTGGGGATGCGGTAAAACGAGTATTGCTCGCTCTCTGCTCCATAGTAGTAGGGAAGGGATACTGATGGTGACATTAGGGATCACCTCACTTTCCGACAAAAGGGGATAAACAGCAAAAAGGGCACATTTTTTGAAGTAATGTGCCCTTTTTGCATCATTTTCTTTTCACAAGTCTTGTTTATGCAGTTATGTGGTGTGAGGAAACACTGAAACTTATAGGTATCATATTTTACGTACAGTGCTATTTGAGGTTATAGGTATCATCAAGTGACATACACGCACATGGACGCCCCCGCGCATATGCTGCGCGACGGCAAGACGCTCGATCAATTTTCGGCGGACAAGTACGTCGGCACGGCCTATGTGCTCGACTGCTCCGACCTCGCGGGAAAAGAGATCCCCAAAGCGCGGCTCCAGCTCCATGCCTCGGAGATCGAGGCCGCAGACTTCCTGCTCTTCTACACCGGCTGGGAGAAATATTGGGGCAGCGAGCAATACTTCTCCCCCTTCCCCGTGCTCTCGCTTGAGGCGGCGGAGTACCTTGCCGCTTTTCCGCTCAAGGGCGTCGGCACCGACGCCATCTCCATCGACCCGATGGACACGGTGGACTATCCTGTGCACAAGATCCTGCTCGGCGCAGGCTTTGTGAACACGGAGAATCTCTGCAATCTCGCCTCCCTTGTGGGGAAAACCTTTCCCTACGCGACGCTCCCCCTGCGCTTCAAGAACGCTGACGGCTCGCCCGTGCGCGCCGTCGCCATGCCGGAGGATTGAACGAAAAACCGCTCTGCCGTGGGCAGAGCGGTTTCCTTATATTATATAATGATGGAATGCGGCAAAGCCTCCGGTTTGCACCGGAGGCTTTGCCGTGAGTGAAGAAAAGATCGTCGCCCTTGAGCGAGTTGTTTCGATCAGACGTTGCCGATGGTGGCGACCATGACAGCCTTGATGGTGTGCATACGGTTCTCGGCCTCGTCGAACACCTTGGAGTTCGGGGAGAGGAACACCTCGTCGGTGACCTCGCGGATATCGTAGCCGAGCTCCATCTGGCTCTTGGCCATGGTGGTGTCGAAGTCGTGGAAGGAGGGCAGGCAGTGCAGGAAGATGCAGTCGCTGTTCTCGGTGGCCTTCATCACGTCGCCGGTGACCTTGTAGGGGGTGAGCTGCTTCACGCGCTCGGGGATCTTGTCCTCCTCGCCCATGGAAGCCCAGATATCGGTGTAGAGAGCGTCGGCGCCCTTGAGCAGAGCCTTGTCCTCGCCGTACTCGACGACGGCGCCGGTCTCCTTGGCGACCTCGCGGCAATACTCCACGACGTCAGCGGCGGGAGCGAGCTCCTTCGGGCCCCAGCCGACATAGTGCATACCGAGCTTGGCGCAGATGTACATCAGGCAGTAGGCCACGTTGTTGCGGGTATCGCCGCAGAAAACGAGCTTGCACTTGTTGAGGGGCTTCTTGGTGTTCTCCATGAGGGTGAGGATGTCGGCGAGCGCCTGGGTGGGATGATCGACGTCGGTCAGACCGTTCCACACGGGAACACCGGCGTTGGCGGCGAGACCCTCGACGACCTTCTGGTCGTAGCCGCGGTACTCGATGCCGTCGAAGAAGCGGCCAAGGACCTTCGCGGTGTCGACCATGGTCTCCTTCTTGCCCATCTGGGAGGACTTGGAATCGAGGAACGTGACGTGCGCGCCTTCGTCATAGGCGGCAACCTCAAACGCGCAGCGGGTGCGGGTGGAGGTCTTCTCGAAGAGCAGCACGATGTTCTTACCGGCGAGCAGGTTGCCGCGGATGCCGGCGCGCTTCTTCGCCTTCAGATCGGCGGCGAGGTTGAGCATATAGCGGATCTCATCGGGGGTGAAATCCTTCAGCGTGAGAAAAGAACGGCCTTTGAGATTAACGGGCATGGGATAGTCCTCCTTCAAGATAGTTCGCCCCCCATGGGGGAAATTGACTCATGTTCTGTACATAGCATACCAATTTTTGAAAAACGCGCTGGACATTTTCAGCTATTTTTCTTGTATTTAACGGCAAATTTGCGTGGCGCGCCCTTTGCCGCTCCGCTTCCCTGCGAGCTTTCCGGCACTTGCCAAATGGGTCGCCTCTGCGGTATACTATATACCGAAACAACGCATAAGGCAACCCCGCGCCGTCCGGCGCGGGCCGAATGAGGTGACCGATATGAAAGACCTTGCCGCGATGCAGTCCTTTGAACGCTCCCGTCTCGACCGGAGCAAGCTGTGCTCGTTCGACAACGAGACCATCGAGGCGCCGACCGCGCCGCTGATCCATCAGGAGGCCCGCTTCCTCTACATCTGCGAGGGGCACGGCGTCATCCGCATCCAAGGGCACGACGTGGAGCTGCGGCCGAATACGCTTCTCTCCATCCTGCCGTGGCAGATCACGGCGGTGACGGAGGTCGCCGAGCCGCTGCAATATCACCTCGTGATCTACAACCTCCACACGCTCAACCGCTACATCCGCGCCTTCTCCGACGAGCGCGGCGACGCGGTAGACTGGCTCGCGCATATTGAGCGGCAGCCCGCGCTCTACTGCAACGAGGGACAGGCCCACCGGATGCAGCAATTTTTCCTCTCGCTGCGCGAGGAGGTGGGGCTGGAATCCATTCTCGGCGCGGCCCCGCCGAAGGTCCTCGGCTCGCTCGCCGTCGTCAACCGCCTCGTCGAGCTGGTGATTCTTATGGAGCGCTTCCGCGCCGAGCAGCCCGAGCCTGCCGCGGCCGACCGCGCCTCCGCCGCGCCGGACATGAGCGAGATCCTGCGCTATCTCTACTGCCACACCGGCGAAAAGCTGACGCTCAAGGGGCTCTCGCGCATCTTCTATGTCTCCGAGAGCAGCCTGAGCAGCTATATCAGCGGCATGACTGGGCTTTCGTTCTTTGACCTGCTCAACGAAATGCGCATCGGCAAGACCGCGAATTATCTGCTCTATACCGACCTCACGCTCGAGGAGATCGCCGCGGCGCTCGGCTATGTGGACGCCTCGCATATCTCCAAGGTCTTTTCCGCGCGCGTGGGAATGCGCATTAACGACTACCGCAAGACCTACCGGCGCGTGGAGAGCATCTGCCGCATCGAGACCGACCGCCGCGTCTACGCGCTGGTGGAGTATATCTGCCGCAGCTACAACGAGCCGCTCTCCGCACGCGTGGTCGCCGAAAAATTCGGCTGCACCGCCGCCGAAATGAACCGCGCACTGATGCTGCAGGTGGAGAAGAATTTCGAGGAATTTCTCAACTACGTCCGCATCAACCGCGCCGCCGAGCTGCTGCTCACCACCGACCAGACCGTGACCTACATCGCCATGGAGGTCGGCTACGCCAACGTCAAGACCTTCAACCGCAATTTCCTGCGCTTCAAGGTGATGACGCCCGGCGATTTCCGCAAAAAGGTCGCGCTTCAGGAAAGTCGCCTATAATCTCTTTTTCCCTTGCCGCTTCGGCTGTTTTTCCGCAGCCGAAGCGTTTTTTTCGCCGCTTTTCGAGCTTTGATTCGGTCATTTTTGTTATTTTGCACAAAAATCATACGCTTTGCAAGTATCTCATGATATGACTTGACAATAACCCGGCGAGGTGTTATTTTGGACATAGGCCCTTTGCAATTCATTTGCCGCTCTCTTGCGTCATACACATCAAGTATGGACGGCATTGATGCAGGGGCCGGCTCCGCACGGCGGACATCCATCCCTGCAAGCCCTGACCGTTCCGAGGAAGGAAAACGGTCACAACAAATTGAAGGAGGATACAAACCATGCGCAAATCCATGAAGAAGCTCATTGCTCTCACCCTCGCCTGCCTGATGCTCGCGACACTGTTCGTCGGCTGCGGCAAGAAGGACGACGGAGGCAGCTCCGGCGGCGACACCATCAAGCTCGGCTGGATGGGCTCGCTCACCGGCGACCAGGCCGCCTACGGCACCTGCGAAAGCCAGACCCTCAAGATGATGGTCGAAGACCTCAACGCCAACGGCGGACTGCTCGGCAAGCAGGTCGAGCTGATCTGCTACGACACCAAGGGCGACGCGCAGGAGGCGGTCAACGTCGCCAAGCGTCTGTGCGCGCAGGATCAGGTCTGCGCGATCATCGGCCCGAACGCCTCGGGTCAGTGCATCGCCATCCAGTCCGTCCTCGACCAGTACAAGATCTCCGATATGTCCACCGTGGCGACCAACGAGAAGGTCACCATGCAGGACGGTCAGCTCAAGGAATACAACTTCCGCGTCTGCTTCCTCGATCCCCAGCAGGGCAAGATCGCCGGTTCGTTCGTGTATGATAACCTCGGCTTCGATAAGGCCGCCATCCTCTACGACGTCAACGACGACTACGCGCTGGGTCTGAAGGACAACTTCGTCAAGGTCTTTGAGTCCAAGGGCGGCACCATCGTCGCCGAGGAGGGCTACACCGCCGGCGACACCGACTTCACCGCGCAGCTGACCAAGATCAAGGAAGCGCAGCCCCAGATCATCTTCACCCCCATCTTCTATCAGGATTTCATCATGATCCACAAGCAGGCCCGCACCCTCGGCATTGAGGTGCCGATGCTCGGCGGCGACGGCTGCGCGTCCGAGGTCCTCTTCGACGCCGCCGACGCGGTGGACGGCTCCTACGTCATCAACCACGTTTCCCTCGTCGATCCCGCGGGCGACGCCTTCCGCAAGGAGTATGCCGAGAAGTACAACGGCGCGAAGATGGAGCTCAACGGCTACATGGCGCACGACGCGTTCCTGCTCTGGTGCGCGGCGGTCGAGAAGGCCGGCAGCGATGACCCGCAGGCCATCGCCGACGCGTACTCTCAGGTCGAGGTCGAGGGCATGGCCGGTAAGATCAAGATCTCTGCCGAGGACCACAACCCCGTCGGCAAGTCCGGCTGTGTGGAGCGCATCGACGGCAAGAACAAGACCTACGTCTTTGAGACCTACATCGCCGCAGACTAAGCACATTCCCAAAACAGAAAAAGCAAGCACCCTTTCGACACTCGGGCGCCCCGCACGGGGCGCCCGAGGTTAACAGGACAAAAGGAGGCTATACATGGGTATAGAATATTTTCTCCAGCAGCTGGTCAACGGCATCTGCCTCGGCGGTATGTACGCGCTGATGTCGGTCGGCTATTCGCTGGTCTACAGCATTATGAACTTTTCCAACTTTGCCCACGGAGGCGTCATCATGGTCGGCGCTTATGTGGGCTATTTTGCACTCACGGCGCTGAACGTTCCGTTTCTTCCGGCGTTTCTGCTCTGCGGCGTGGGCAGCGGCCTGCTCGCCGTCATCATCGAGCGGCTGGTCTACTCGCCGCTGCGTAAGCGCCATGCCCCGTCCCTGTACTTCATCATCTCGGCGATGGGCGCTTCCATCTTCCTGGAAAATTTCGTCATCGCCACCATCGACGGCACCCCCAGAAACTACCCTCCGATCTTCGATAACCGCATCAACATCGGCGGGATCTCCCTTGGCGTCGACAGTCTGCTGATGATCGTGGTCTCGGCCGTCGCGCTGCTGATTTTGATGTTCATCATACAGAAAACCAAGGTCGGCCTTGCCATCCGCGCCTGCTCCTACAGCGAGAAGGCCTCGACCCTCATGGGCATCAACGGCGATCTCGTGATCTTCATCATCTTCCTCATGGGCGGCGTGCTCGCCGGCTTCGCCGGTATGCTCTACGGCATGCGCTTCATCGTCAAGCCCACCATCGGTCAGGTCACGAACAAGTCCTTCGTCGCGGCGGTGTTCGGCGGCCTCGGCAGTCTCCCCGGCGCGATCGTCGGCTCGGTGCTGCTCGGCATCATGGAGATCTTTGTCGCGTCCTTCAACTCCAACCTGCGCGACCTGTTCGTGTACGGACTTCTGATCCTCGTCCTCGTCATCAAGCCGTCCGGCCTGATGGGCAAGGTCGTGGAAGACAAGGCGTAAGGAGGGAGGAACGATATGTTTAGCTGGTATTACATCGAAGGCATCCTCATTCAGTCCTGCTACACCCTGCTCATCGTGCTCGGCCTTTCCATCCTTACGGGCTACACTGGTATGTTCTCGTTCGGTCACGCGGGCTTCGTGTGCATCGGCGCGTATGTTTCCATTCTCTGCACGATGGCGTTCGGCCTGCCCTACTGGCTCTCGCTCATCATCGCGGGCCTCGCCGCCATGCTGCTCGGCGCGGGCCTCGGCAAGATCACGCTCAACCTCAAGGGCGACTACTTCTGCATCGCCACGCTCGGCGTGGGCGAGGCGATACGGCTGATCTTTAACAATTTGCAGCTCACCATCAACGTCGGCGGCAAGGACTTCCTGCTTGACGGCGCGAAGGGCGTGGCGAGCATTCCGCTCAAAACGACTCTGTTCGGTGACTGGAACGCACTTTCCAACGGCGATGTCGGCACCTTCCTCTCCACGCTCTTTTCCTCGGCGCTGTTCATCGTCATTATCTTCCTCACCGCCACGGCGCTGCTGATGAACTCCAAGCACGGACGCAGTATGCTCGCCGTGCGCGAGGACGAGCTGGCGGCGCAGATGAGCGGCATCAACACCTTCCGCTCCAAGATGCTCGCCATGTGCATGTCCGCGCTCTACGCCGGCATCGCAGGCGGCATGATGGCGCACTACTTCGGTTATCTCCAGCCCAAGATGTTCCTGATGACCAAGTCCACGGAGTATACCATCATGGTCATCTTCGGCGGCATGGGCTCCATCACCGGCTCGGTGCTCGGCACGGTGCTGCTCTGCGCGCTGCCGGAGCTGCTGCGCGCGGTCGGTGACTGGCGTCTCGTGATGTACGGCCTCGCCGTTATCGTCATCATGATCGTCCGTCCGAAGGGTCTCATGGGCGGCAAGGAGCTGCCGGTCGGCAGGATCTGCCGTGCCGTCGGCCGCGTTTTCACCAAGAAGAAAAAGGACCTGCCTCCGCCTGACGGCGGCAGCGTCGGAGAGGAGGCGTCGGTATGAGCGACATCACCTTCAAGCACCATGACCCCAACGTCATGCTCGAGCTCTGGCACGTCACCAAGCGCTTCGGCGGCCTGACCGCCGTGGGCGACGTTTCCTTCAAGATCAAAAAAGGCGAGATCTACGCGCTCATCGGTCCCAACGGCGCGGGCAAGACCACCATCTTTAACCTCATCACGGGCGTCTACGCGCTTACCGAGGGCCGCGTCATTTTCGACGGTACAGTCGTCGGACAGGGCGACGCCATCATCAAGGACGATATGCGCGAAACGGATGTCAAGCCCTTCCGCAAGCAGCCCTACGACATCATGTCCCGCGGCATGGCGCGCACATTCCAGAACATCCGCCTGTTCAAGAGCGAAACGGTCTACAACAACGTTCTCACCGCGTGCCACGCGGAGGCGGACTACAACATCTTCCAGTCGCTCTGGCGCCTCAAGGTCGGTCCCAAATGGCTGACGAAGTACTATTACCAGGAAAAGGCTCTGCGCGAAAAGACCGAGGAGCTTTTGAAGATCATGGGCATCTGGGAGCAGCGCGACATGATCGCCGTCAACCTGCCCTACGGCCAGCAGCGCAAGCTGGAGATCGCCCGCGCGCTTGCGACCGATCCCAAGCTGCTGCTGCTCGACGAGCCCGCCGCCGGCATGAATCCGGAGGAGACGCTTGCCCTGATGGACCTCATCCGCGAGATCCGCGACCGCTTCGACCTGACCGTGCTCATCATCGAGCATCACATGGACCTCGTGATGAACGTCTCCGACCGCATCTTTGTGCTCAACTTCGGCAAGCCTCTTGCCGAGGGAACGCCCGCGGAGATCCAGAGCAACCCCGAGGTCATCGAGGCCTATCTCGGAAAGGAGGACGACGGCGATGGCGATGCTTGAAATTCGCGACCTGAACGTTTACTACGGCGGCATCCACGCCCTCAAGGGCATCTCGCTCGAGGTCGAGGAGGGGCAGATCGTCTCGATGATCGGCTCCAACGGCGCGGGCAAATCGTCCATGATGAACGCCATCTCCGGCCTTGTGAAGTACAAGTCCGGCGAGATCCTCTACAAGGGTCAGCCGCTGCCGACCGCCGCGAACAAGGTCGTCCAGCTCGGCGTGTGTCAGGTGCCGGAGGGCCGCCTGATCTTCGCGAACCTCACCGTTTACGAGAACCTGAAGGTCGGCGCGTACCTCCGCAGCGACAAGGACGGCATCGAGCGCGACCTCAAGCGCGTGTATGAGATTTTCCCGCGCTTGGAGGAGCGCAAAAATCAGATCGCCGGCACGCTCTCCGGCGGCGAGCAGCAGATGCTGGCGATGGGCCGCGGCATCATGTCCGCGCCCGACCTCATTATGCTCGACGAGCCGTCCCTCGGCCTCGCGCCGCTGCTGGTCAACACCATTTTTGATACCATCCGCGAGATCAAGGCCATGGGCAAGACCATTCTGCTCGTGGAGCAGAATGCGCTCAAGGCGCTCTCTGTCGCGGACAACGCCTATGTTCTCGAGCAGGGCCGCATCACCAAGTCCGGCCCGGGCAAAGAACTGCTCAAGGACCCCGCCATCGCGGAGGCCTATCTCGGCAAGGCGGCTCGCTGAGCCGAACCATAAATTTTGGAGGTAATTCCCAATGGCTAAAACGGCACAGGATGTCATGCAGCTCATTCGTGAGCAGGGCATCAAGATGGTCGATTTCAAAATGGTCGATATCAACGGCCAGTACCGCCATGTGACCATTCCCGCCCAGAATTTTACCGAAGCGACCATGACCGACGGCATCGGCTTCGACGCCTCGAACTACGGCTATGCCGTGGTCGAAAAGAGCGACATGGTCTTTATTCCCGACCCCGCTACCGCGCAGATCGACCCCTTCTGTGAGGTCTCCACCCTGTCGATGACCGGCAACGCCATGATCATCGACTACCCCCACAACCGCCCGCTCGACCAGTATCCGCGCAACATCGTGCTGGCGGCGGAGCAGTATATGCGTGATACCGGCATCGCCGACACGATGCTCATTCTGCCGGAATTTGAGTTCTATCTCTTCGACGATGTAGCATGGAAGGTCGCGCCGAACGAGATCGGCATGAGCCTCGACGCCGAGCAGGCGCATTGGAACGGCGACATCAACGGCCGCGGCGTCATCGTCCCGCGGCAGGGCCACTACCACATTGCCAAGCCGCTCGACCGCACCTACGAGTGCCGCAGCGAGATGTGCCTGCGCATGGAGGAGGCCGGCATCCCCATCAAGTATCACCACCCCGAGGTCGGCGGCGCGGGCCAGTTCGAGATCGAGCCGAAGCTCGGCGAGATGAGCAAGATGGCCGACGCGACCATGCTCATCAAGTACATCATCCACAACACCGCCCTCAAGTACGGCAAGAGCGCCACGTTCATGCCCAAGCCCGTCTACGGCGAGGCCGGCAGCGGAATGCACGTCCATATGCTGCTCTTAAAGGACGGCGAGCCGGTGTTCTCCGACGACAACGGCTACTCGCACCTCAGCCGGGAGGCCCACTGGTTCATGGGCGGTCTTCTCAAGCACATCCATTCCCTCTGCGCCATCACGAATCCCAGCACCAACTCCTTCAAGCGTCTGGTGCCGGGCTTTGAGGCGCCCGTCACCGTCGGCTATGCCACGAGCAACCGCAGCGCGGTCATCCGCATCCCCGCCTACGCCAAGACGCCGAATATGCGCCGCTTTGAGCTGCGCAATCCGGACGCCACCTGCAACCCGTACTTCTGCTACGCGGCGCTGCTGATGGCCGGTCTTGACGGCATTGAAAACAAGATCGACCCGCACGAAAACGGCTGGGGCCCCTACGACGTCAACCTCTACACCCTCTCCGACGAGGAGAAGGCCAAGCTGCAGGGTCTGCCCACCTCGCTTGACGCGGCGCTTGACGCGCTCGAGGCCGACCACGACTATCTCACGAAGGGCGGCGTGTTCCCCGAAGCGCTGCTCCGCAGCTTCATTGCCGCCAAGCGCAGGGAATGCGCGGCCATGGCCGCCATCCCGCATCCCGCGGAATTCGAACGCTACTACAACCTGTAAAAAACTGCGCGCATCCATCGGGGGACCGCCTTCCGGCGGCTCCCCCCTTTACGCGTCCGACACCACGCTCCGCGCCGCGCGGAGAGCAAAGGAGAACGATCATGGAACAAGTCCTGCTGGATCAGATCATCGCCCTGCGCGCACAGCTCCACGCCTGCGCGGAGGTCTCCGGCCGCGAGGTCGTGACAAAGCACACCCTGCTGACCTTCCTGCGCGAGCATACCTCGCTGGAGCTTCATGAGCTTGCGGGCGGCTTCTACGCCGCGCACCGTGAGCCGGAGGGCACAAAGCCCACAGTCGCGCTGCGCGCGGATTACGACGCTCTGGCAACGCCCGAGGGCGGCGCGGCGCACCTGTGCGGTCACGACGGACATGCCGCGGCGCTGTGCGGCGTCGCGCTGATGCTTGAGGGGCAGTCCATCGGGCACAGCGTATTTCTGCTCTTTCAGGGCACGGAGGAGACCGGTGCGGGCGCGGCGCTGTGCTGTGAGCTTTTTGACCGCGAGAAGGTCGACGAGATCTACGGCGCACACAACCTGCCGGGCTTTCCGTTCGGCGCGGTGCTCACCCGCGCGGGCACCTTTGCCTGCGCCAGCCGCGGCGTGACGATTCATTTTGTTGGTAAGCCCGCCCACGCCGCCTATCCCGAGACCGGCATCTCCCCCGCTCCCGCAGTCGGACAGCTGTTGGTCGATCTGCCCGCGCTCGCCGCGCCCGAGCAGTACCGCGGCATCACGCTCTGCACCGTCATCGGCGCGCAGATGGGCGAAAAGGCCTTCGGCGCGGCGGCGGAGTCTGCCGAGCTGTGGCTGACGCTTCGCGGCGAGCACGACGACGATCTCGCGCGGCTCCGCCGCAGTGTGCTCACCCGCGCGCAGGAGCTGGCCCACAAGAACCATCTGGAGTTTTCCTTTGAAGAACAGGACATTTTCCCCGCCACGGAAAACGACGCGCTCTACGCCAGCCGCGTCATGCGCGTGTGCCGCGGCACGCTCCTGCATGACCCGATGCGCTGGAGCGAGGATTTCGGCCACTATCTGCACCGCTGCCGCGGTGCGTTCTTCGGCGTGGGCGCGGGCGAGGATCACCCGCAGATCCACACCGAGCACTACGAATACCCCGACGCGCTTCTGGAGCCGACCGTCGAGGCGTTTCGGGCGCTGCTCACCAGCGAATGAGAAAAGACCTGCGCCGCGCGGCGCAGGTCCTTTCTTTTGTTTGTTAAGGCAATACCGCATAATGGAACAAGAGCGATTTGCCCGCAAAGCGCCGCGGCTTTCATTGTGCGGTGTTGCCTTAAGCCTTTTTGCGGATGAGGATGAACGGGGTGCATTGCCCCTCCTGTCCTGCGGGATTGTCGCGCACGATCTCACAGAGCTGCTCGTCCGTCAGCGTGACGTTGCGGCACTTGCCGAGGATCACGCAGTCGATGTCGCTCGCGTCAATGATCATGGCCTTCACGCCGGTCTTTTCGTAGATCTCATCGCAGACGCCGGAGGGGTTTTCGGGATTGAGAATACCGTAGTCCACATACTCCTTGAACGAAATATCGTAGTCGATCAAACCGTCGATGCCGTCCACCTCGTGTCCGCAGACCTTGTAGAACACGCCCTTCTTGCCGAAGAGCTTCGTCACCGCCGAGCAGAAGGCCGCCAGCAGCACGCGCGGCAGGCCGCAGATCATAATGATGAGCTGCATCTTGTGCGGCGTGCCCGCGCCGGGGCCCGCGGGCGTGACGTGTACGAAGCGGCACAGCAGCTTTGCCCAGAAGCCGGGGTGGATGTCCTTGCGGTAGACGATGCGCTTCTGGCACAGGGCGATGACCTTCTCGCTGATGCTCAGCAGGTCGCCCTCCTCATAGAGCGGCTTGACGTAGCGCTCGATCAGGTCGATATAGTTCTCGCCGATCTGGACGAAATGCGTCTGAATGGCGTGGCGCTGATAGACGCCGGTCGAGGTCTCGATCTCAACCTTTTTGGACTCATTTGCAACAAATTCCATGAAAAAATGCCTCTTTCGTGCAGGATGATCAAGTGTGCATTTATTGTACCACAAAATCCGCAAAAAGCTACTGTTATTTGCAAAAAGATAAAAATTCGGAAAAGCGCGGCGAACGCCGCGCCTTTCGCTTGCTTATTGTCCTCTCTGCGCCTGCGGCATCTCCCATGCCAGATGGTCGGTGTGGAGCAGATGATGCGATTTCTCTCCGAGGGGCTTGCCGAGATAGTCACGATAGAGCGCCTGCACGTCGGGATTTTCGTGCGAAAAGCGCAGCGCTTCGCCCTTGTCGAGCCGCCAGAGCACGCCGCCGCGTGCCTCCGCCAGCTCCTGCCCGTCATGAATGGGCTGACCGCCGCCGCCCGCGCAGCCGCCGGGACAGGCCATGACCTCGACAAAGTCATAGCTGACCTCGCCCCGCTCAAGGGCATAGAGCAGCTTCCGCGCGTTGCCGAGTCCGCTCACCACCGCGACCTTCACCTCGCCCGCCGTAGGAATGGTAAAGCTCGCCTCCTTCCAGCCGTCCATGCCGCGCACGGCGGTGAAGGCGTCGGGATCGGGGTTCTCGCCGGTCACGAGGTAGTACGCCGAGCGGAGCGCGGCGTCCATCACGCCGCCGGTCGCGCCGAACACGACCGCCGCGCCCGTGCCGCTGCCGAGCGGGGAGTCGAACTCCTCCTCCGGCAGATGGACAGGGGAAATATGGTTTGCGCGGAGCATAATGTCCAGCTCGCGCGTGGTGATGCTCACGTCAACGTCGGGAATACCATCCTCGCCGCGCATGGTCGGCAGCGTACACTCGCTCTTCTTTGCGACGCACGGCATGATGGACACGACGAACAGCCGCTTGGGATCAATGCCGATCTTCTCGGCAAAGTAGGTCTTGGCAATGGCCCCGAACATCTGCTGCGGGGACTTCGCGGTGGAAAGCTCCTCCGTCCGCTCGGGATACTGCGACTTGAGAAAGCGCACCCAGCCCGGGCAGCAGGAGGTGAACATCGGCCAGCGGTAGTTCTTTTTGTGCGTGAAGCGTTCGAGAAACTCGCTGCCCTCCTCCATGATGGTGAGGTCGGCGGCAAAGTCGGTGTCGAACACATAGTTGAAGCCCAGCTCGCGCAGAGCAGCCGCCATGCGCTTGGGCGTGGCAAACTCCGGCGAAAGGTTGAACTGCTCCGCCCAGGCCGCGCGCACCGCCGGCGCGACCTGCACGACCGTGACGGTGTTGGGGTCGTCGATGGCGTCAAAGACAATTCCCGTGTCGTCGCGCTCCCGCAGCGCCGCCGTGGGGCAATGCGTGATGCACTGGCCGCAGTAGGTACATTCCGTATCCTGGATGCGGCGATTGCGCGAGGCGTCCACCGTCGCGCGGGAGCCGGTGCCGAGCAGATCCCAGATCTTCACGGTCTGTACGTTCTCGCAGATCTGGATGCAGCGCATACACTTCACGCACTTGTCGTTCTCGCGGATGAGCGGCGTGGAGTAGTCCACCGCCTCCCGGCGCAGCTTGGTGGGATAGTGCTCGCCGCGCATATTGAAGTCGTTCGCGAGCGACTGCAGCGTGCAGTTGCCGCTGCGCGAGCAGCTCGTGCAGCTCGTGTCGTGCTCGGAGAGGATCAGCCGCAGGTTGGCGCGGCGCGCCTCGCGCGCCATGGGGCTGTTGGTAAAGACCTCCATGCCGTCCGCCACCACATTGTCGCACGCGGGGACAAGGCGCTCCATGCCCTTGACCTCCACGCAGCACAGACGGCAGGCAGCGATCTCGTTGACGTCCTTTAAGTAGCAGAGCGTCGGAATGTTGATGTTGAGCATCCGCGCGGCCTCGAGGATCGTGGTCGTCTCGGGCACCGTGATGCTCTTATGGTCGATGGTCAGCGTCACATTCTTTACCATTTGCCCTTCCTCCCTCCGCGGAAAATGCCGTAGCCGAAGTGGTCGCAGCGCAGGCAGCGGGACGCCTCGGCGTAAGCCTCCTCGTCCGTCAGGCCGCACTCGATGCACTTGAAGTCGCGCTTGCGCTCGTCGGCCTCGCGCTCGGTGGTGTTGATGCGGCCATGGGGCGGCTTGTTGTTCAGCCGTGCAGTTGGGACCTCCACACCCACGTCGATGACATGGTGATAGCCGAGGTATTCGTCGATGTTCGCCGCCGCGACCTTGCCCGCCGCGATGGCGCGGATGACGGTGGCCGGACCCGTGACGCAGTCGCCGCCGGCAAACACGCCCTCGCGGGCTGTCTCTTATACA
>ENA-OYZX01000056-OYZX01000056.1-human-gut-metagenome-genome-assembly--contig:-NODE-56-length-50480-cov-14.809301_pt1 | contig 50480 bp, 42 predicted proteins | sample MGYA00243296_ERZ653489 | MGnify/ENA primary metagenome ERZ653489 (study PRJEB26926, sample SAMN06165098) | human gut metagenome | biome: ENVO:00009003; feature: ENVO:2100002; material: ENVO:00002003... | reverse complement strand
CCTTTTTATTTCATACTTATACAATACAAAGTCAATCTCAATTTAACCTCAACAAAATTTATTTTTCATAAAAAAATATGACCGGCTTCTTTTTAAAGAAACAGTCATATTTTTATTCTAATATATGAAGGAGCTTTTCTTACTCCGTTGTATTAATCACTATTTTATTTCTTCCATAAGCTGTCGGATTTTTCTCAATGTACACCGTGTAACTGCCAGGTCATCTTCTTGTATATTCGATATGATTTTTTCATAAGCTTCTATCATTTTTTCTTTCTGACAATTACTTAATTCAATTGCCTTGTTCGTCAAAACAAGGTATGTTCTTTCTTTTTTTTCATCTAATTTCCAGATAATATATCCTTTATTTTCAAGACTTTTTACCATCTTAGATGTTTCTGGAATCGATAATTTCATGTATTCTGCCACTTCTGAAAGATATACTCCTTCATGACAGTCTGATTTTTCAACACATTCCTTTATACTATAAAGGAACAAATAACCTGTTCTTTCAACAAATTCAAATATGCTTTCAACATTGATGCTCTTTAAAAAAAACTCCTCTGCACTGGTTCCTGCTCCCATATTATCGTTCCTCTCTTTCTATATATTCTTTTTTGCTGACTAGACTCTTATATGCCGGTCGAATGATCTTATCTGTAGTTATCAATTCTTCCAGGCGATGTGCACTCCAACCAGCAATTCTTGCTATCGCAAATAATGGCGTGTACAATTCTCTTGGAATATTCAACATGTCATACACAAAACCACTATAGAAATCTATATTAGGACTTACTCCTTTGAATATCTGACGCTGCTTTGCAATCAACTTAGGTGCAATCTTCTCAATATTGTTATAAAGGGTCATATCTTTCTCACGTCCTTTATCCCTTGCGAGTTGTTCTACAAAGCCTTTGAACACCCTTTCTCTCGGATCTGAAATAGAATATACAGCATGTCCCATTCCATAAATAAGTCCTTTCTGATCAAACGCCTCTTTCTTCAAAATCTTACTCAGATATGATGCAATTTCCTCTTCGTCTTCATAATCTTTCACATGACTTTTAATATCATCCATCATATTCATTACCATCAGATTTGCACCGCCATGTTTTTTTCCTTTTAAGGATGACATTGCTGCTGAAATAACAGAATAAGTATCTGAACCTGAAGATGTTACTACCCGTGTAGTGAATGTAGAATTGTTACCACCACCATGTTCCATATGTAACAATAATGCTATATCCAGTACTCTTGCTTCCAGTTCTGTGAATTTTGTATCTGGTCTTAATAGGCGCAGGAAATTTTCAGCAATAGATAAATCTTTTTCAGGTCTATGAATATACATACTTTCGTTTTTTTCATAATGACAATAAGCATGGTATGCATATACTGCTAACATAGGAAATGCTGCGATCAACTGCATACTCTGCCTTAGCACATTCGGAATTTCAAGACTTTCTTTCTCCTTATCGTAAGAGCCCAATGTAAGAATACTTCGAGTCATAGAACCCATAATATCTGATGTAGGTGCTTTCATAATGACATCTCTGGTAAAGTTAGTCGGTAGTTCCATACAATCAGATAGTCTTCCCTGAAATTCCATTAACTGTGTATCAGTTGGCAATTCTCCGAATAAAAGAAGATATGCTCCTTCTTCAAAGACAAACCTTTTTCCTTTACTTCCTGTTACTAAATCTTTTATATTATAACCACGATAAGATAACTCGCCATCACATGGACTCTTTACTCCATCACGATATTCAAAAGCTTTTATATCAGAAATATTTGTAAGCCCCGTCAACACACCTTGGCCTTTTTCATCTCGTAAGCCTCTTTTTACACCATACTCTGAATACAGATTCTTACTAATGCTATCATTTTGTTCACAAAAAATTGCTTGCTGTTTCATATAATTTTCCAAATTGCTCATTTGAATCGCTCCTTTCATTCTGTTACGAACTTACATACTATACTCAGATATTCTTGTTTCCAGAGCATTCAGCATTGTCTGTTCTTTTTCTTATTCTTATTCATTAGCAATACAATACAATGGAAAACTCAATTTAACCTCAACAAGGTTTGTTTTTTTCATCCATGCAAAATCTTCTTTGTACAACAGACTGTTAGATATAGCAAAAACGGCCTTTCAAAAACAGTTAACTTCTAAATCAACTGTTTTTTGAAAGGTCGTTTCATCAGATTCTTATAGCAATCCAGCAAATAATCTCATAAATAATTGTCCCAGTCGCAAATATGCACTTCGTCCGGTTTGATATTGGTCTGTCACATCACGACATTCTCCCATCGTTCTTATCAGATCATTTTTTATTTCCACAACTGCCTGACAATCTGCCATAAAACAGCCGTTTTCAAAATGGTGATATAAACTTCGATAATCCAAATTAATTGTTCCACAAGTTGCCATACAGTCATCTGCCACACTCATTTTTGCATGACAGAAACCAGGAGTCCACTCATAAACACGAACACCATGTTTAACTAATCCATGATAAAAAGAACGAGTTACATTATAAATGAATTTTTTATCAGGGATACCAGGTGTGATAATTCTTACGTCTACCCCTCGCTTAGCAGCCAGACATAACGCATGCGTCATTTCATCTGTTATGATTAGATATGGAGTCATAAACCAACAATATTTTTCAGCTTTATTTATCATACTGATATAAACTTCTTCTCCGACCTGCTCATTATCCATAGGACTGTCTGCATAAGGCTGAACAAAACCTGTTTGCTGTGCTTTATAATCGTAATGAATAATGTATTTACTAAAATCAGTATCATTCGTAGCTTTTTCACTAACAGCATTCCACATTTCTAAAAATGTCACTGTAAGCGACTGAACAGCATCTCCTTCTAAACGAATACCTGTATCTTTCCACTGTCCATACGGGTGTGTGTAATTAAAATATTCGTTTGCTAGATTATATCCACCTGTAAATCCGACTTTTCCATCAATAACTGTTATTTTTCTATGATCACGATTGTTCAAAAACAGATTTAAACCTGGCATAAACGGATTGAATACACGGCAATGAATTCCTATTGCCTCCATTTTTTTCACAAAATCTGTGTTAATAAAGCCTATAGAACCCATATCATCGTAGAATACTCTAACTTCCACACCTGCTTTTACTCGCTCTTCCAGAACATCTTGAATCTTATGCCATGCTTCAGCGTCTTCTATCGCATGATATTCCATAAAGATAAACTTTTGTGCTTTCTCCAAATCCTTAAGCTGTGCCTCTAATCCTTTCACTGCTTCATCAAAATACACAATATCCGTATTCTGATAGATTGGATACTGCGAATTTCTTTGTATGTAACTTGCTATATTTCCTGCTTTCGGAATTGTTTCTTTTATTCTGCTCAAACACTCCTGACTGTCCGGAAGCATTGGTAACAATTTGCTATCAATTTCTGCATATCGCTCACGCATTTTATGTGTGCCACCATTCAAACCAATCAACAAATACAGGCCTACACCCATAATTGGGAAAATTAGAATTAAGATGACCCAAGGCATTTTCATAGAGGATGTCTTATTTGATGCGTACAATCCCAAAACCAAGATCCCACTCAAAATCCTTGTAAATAAATTTATGATTTCTGCATATTCATTCAAGCGTGTTACGATAGTAATAATAAAAATCACTTCCAGAAGAATGCAGATTATGGAAAAACACAGCCGTTTTACCCCATTTTTTGTTTTTGCTTTGCCCTCTAAAGTATCTTGTTTCATATATATTCCACCTTCCTACTTGCTCAGTTTTCTCCCTAAATTTCGTGGAACATACCAATTTTGTCTTTTATTCTCTGCATTTCATTATCTGCTTCAATGATAGCTCTTGCAGAATGAAGTAATTCTTCACTTATCTCATCATAGCCAGGCATTTCTTCAATTCCTTTTTTATAGCGAAGTTGATGTTCCAATGTTGCCCAGAAATCCATACCATTGGTTCGAATCTGTAATTCTACACGCATAGGTGTTTTACCCTTAGCAAAAAATACTGGTATTTCAACAATCATATGATAGCTTCGATAACCATTCGATTTTGGATTTTTTATATAATCTTTTATTTCAATAACTTTAATATCATCCTGTTGGGTAATCAAATCTGATATCATATAAATATCGTCAATAAACGCACAAACTATTCGAACGCCTGCTACATCATTGAGATATGTCTGTATATTTTCTGTTGTAAATTCATATCCCATCTTCTGCAGTTTATTGTAAATACTATTGGGCTTCTTAATTCTTGTTTTTATAAAAGAAATAGGATTTCGATTGTTCTCAGCTGAAAATTCATCATCCAAAACCTCAAGTTTAGTTTGTATCTCCCGAATAGCACAACGATACATCATCATTAAATTATAAAATTTTGTAGCATTATTTAAAAACTGTAGTGATTCCGGACTGTTCATCCTGAGTTTTTTTACTTCATCTTTTGTCATGGAACTTTCCTTTCTACCTCATCCCTGATTTCAAAACATTATTTATTTTGATAGTTGATTCGTTCTCCTTGAATTACTGGATAACAAATCATTTTATCACTATCCAGATTTTCTACATGCATATCTACTGCACTGATCTGATGGTTTTCATAAGTATTGTAATAATACCATCCTTATGGCAGACCGTGGTTACGAAAGTTTTAATACCTTTGCACACCTGATCCGGAAGGGAATGTATTTCGTTATCCGCATGAAAGCGTTCCCGGTAATGCTTGTTCATCTTTTTCGGCGAGCCGGTATAGGTGAGCAGCCACTGCTTGCCCTTTCGGAGGCGTGCTTCCTTTCGCTCAATCTTTGTCATTTTCTTTGCCATTTGCGGAATCTCCTGGATTTTTTGCTGATGACTTTGGTTTGCGCTTCTTCGGTGCCGTCAGCTCATAGCTCAAAGAAAGCAGGTCTTTGATGGCATCATCCAGTTCTGGTTTGCCAAGCTGAATACTGAGCCACTTTTCCTTATTCATGTGATAGGCCGGAAAATAGCCGTCCTGCCCTCGAAGAGAGCCGATCAGCAGCGGATCGCTTTTCACATTAAGGACATCAATGATGCCTGCTTCCGGCAGTCCCAACTTATCAGCAGATACTTCCAGAACTACACCATACCATTTATTATTGTCGTTGTGCCGCAGCACTGCATTCCAGTCATGCCAGGGGTATTCCGGCTCTGTGCCGTACTGCTGACGTATCCATGTAAATAATTCTTGTCGTGTCACTCCATCGCTTCCCCGCTATTTTATGTGTGACTTTGTGCAACAACCTGTTGCACAAAGCTTTGCCTCAGATAACTTTCCGCACTGCATTGATATCAGAAATCATCCAGCGCAGCATCTATCTCTTCCAGCCGATCAATCCAGCCCAGGTCAGATTTCTTCTTGGTTGCTGATCTTTTCTTATCACCACCAACCACTTCAAACCGTTTCTCTTCTGTCCCGAACAGACCTTTCACCTGAATTCTGAAATCCGGCTTGTTGTTGGTCAGTCCCTGCATGAGCTGCACATTCTTGTATCTGGGCAGGAGGATTTGACAGATAGCCTGAATGTCTTGCTCCTTAATACACGGTGCCGCCATGAACTTTTTCGTTATGTAAGGCTTTATATCTGCCAGTACCTGCGACATAGAGGCTTTCTTTCGGTTATCAGCCATAAAATCCCCCTTTTTTTCCAAAACGCTACCTTTCTTTATCTATCGTCCGGCCAGAATGTATAGAAATATTACTTCATATTGGCTATATACTTTTTCAACTTAATGATTCTATCTTCCGTATCAATACCCGCTTCATTTTGAGAAATAGTAACGGTATCCGTAAGGCTATCATCATCATTTCTGTAAACACCATATGAATTGTTTTCACAGACAATGTAAACATCATCATAAACCAAATACTGCCCCATCTCGTCTCTGGATAGATGGTCATCATCTGCTTCTTTCAAATACGGCATGTACGTATTTTGTGACCACTGCGTCTTTGTCTGCATAACCGAGAACATATATGGCTTATTTACCACATCGTCGTTGCTCATCTTTCCATAACTACCAGGACGGAAAACAGGATACTTTACATAATAATAATTCCATGGATATAAATTATCCTTTTCACATTGAGCCAAGAACGCAGAAATAATTCCATCCAAAATGCCATCATCGAAACTTTCTTTCGATTTGAGCAGTTCAACTAAAATTGTATGTGTATTTTCAAAACCGGCATTTGCACTTTTATGAAATAGCTCATCCCAAGCATACTGCAAACTTTTTGATGCAAACTGATAACGCCATTTGTTTCTTTCCTGCTGCCCATAGTTGCCTAATGTCATTAAAGCACAGTCAATCTTATCCCACGAACAGGCGAATAAAGAAGAAAAACGAGAGCCCAGCGAAAGATTATCGAGACCAATAATACCGATTTGCCCTTTTAACATGTTATGATCTTCCAGTTCAAACACTTCATCTGTACAGTCTGGGTTTTGGGTTAGGAATTCAATTTTTTTCTTTTCTTCCTGTATCTGATTTACATTGAAGTTAATCTCAATAGAATCATCAATCACGCCTGTAAGAACAATTGCATCAACAGCCTGAAGAATTGCGGGAATTCTGTTTCTATCCTGTCTATCACTAACCTCATCTTCGGAATTCTGAATCAGGTTGTTGACAATTCTGATTCTTCTCACAAAATCAGAATATGTCACTTCATTTTGGTGCTGTAAATAGATTGTAATGGCATACAAGAGCACGATGCGGTTTAATGGAAACTGTCGTATTCTGCCGGACTTATCAGAATAAAAATGCAAGCAATCCTCAAAAATATCAATCTTATATCTGGAATCAACCACAATTTTCCCACATGCATGAGTGTAGCTCATAAACGATTCCAAAAATTCTGTCGGATTATCATAGCCATTTATTTTACACCAGCAATCGAAGAACGCTTCTAGCGTAGCTATGTTCGCTACTGCTTTCTCTTCATCTGCGGAGAAATACAAGTGCAGCAAATCAAAAATGTCGCTGCTGTAGCCTTGTGGAGACTGTCCATTACGATAACAAATAATATCGCAAACGAACTTGAAGTATCTTAGAAATTCATCATCAATAATATTATCATCCGCATCGTTAGAGCCGCTGCTACGATATTTCCACAATAAATCCGTCCAGGATCTATCTATTTTTCCAACAATACGCTCTGCCGTATTCTGACCATATTTTTCATCGAGAGTTCTGATTTCTCTCTCCAGTTCTGCTTTGAAATGCTCGAATACGGTCAACGGCTTCCCACGGGAATTCATTTTAATATAAAGCTCATCAGTAAGACCCATATCTCTTATTGGCAGGAAATAAAAGGTGATCGCTTTATTTTCCAATTGCTCCCATATATTCGGTACATCCTTGAAACGCTCATCAATCGCATCCAACATTACAAGCATGGAGCTGATAGTAGGATCATCCTTCCAGTCAAACGGAAACCAAGCTTGATTCTTTATATCATCAGAAAGCGTGGTTTCAAAAGATGGCACAAACTTCACAAGCTCTGCGCAGAAATATCTTGCACTATAACGTGTTTCATAACTGAACCTGTTGAGAAATGCATACTTGTCTTCAGAAATTTTTTCCTTTTTAGCCGCATACCAATGCAAGAGGAACAATGTTGTTAAACGCTGCTGACCATCCAAAGGTGTCATAGTTCCTTCTTCATCAATGTCACCGTAAACAAAGTCAAGTGTAATTGGATCCCCAGTAACAGCCCTATAAAGTGCCTGAAGAAAACGGCTTCTCACCCTATTGATGTCTTTATCAATACGTCCTTGAGCGTAGTCTCTCTGAATAAGGGGGATTACAATTTTATTAAGCTGAACTGAAGTATCTCCATCCTCAATCGTTGTTTCAAAGATATCCATAAATGAGTGAAGCGTCGTACTCATTTTGTTTCCTCCTTTTCCAAAACAATCGGTTCTATATAATCACTCAGAACATCATTGATTGCTTTAATATAAGCAATTCTATCGGCCTGACCCCAAAAGTGAAGCTGATTTTCAGCAGATGGAGTATAATATTTCAGAAATACCATCTTAGTACAGAAAGGAATATACTGTCCTTTTTTATCCATCTGAATGATATCATTTCTTTTCACATCAAATGTCGAATTATTAAGAGCCGCATTGTCCGCCGTATTAAGCAATGCAAGATTTGCAATGGAATGCATGTACTCTGTATTGCCTGAAACGGATAACAAACCAAGAACTTTTTGCTGAATGCTCTCAAATACAGTGCGCTCCAGCTTATCTGCATTTATCGCGCCTTGCATTTCATCAATCAGTTCACTATGTTCACCACCGATACTTTCAACAGATGGGATATGAAGTTCCAGCCACTTTTTCCAAACATCTTGCGTTTTCATACCTTCCGATTGCTGGGCATGTATATGCTCTAGGCTCCATGTAACATTGCTGCCCTTATGGTGCTTAAACTGATCAAATGGAAACCGTTGAGCATGTCCATCACTTCTTCTTACCGATTCGATATTGAATAAAAGCAGTAATGTACTAATCCGCTTATAATCCAACGACTTCTCATAACTGAGTTCAGCATAATTTCCAGAAATCGCAACGCTCTTTTTAATCAGTTCGTCGAGAGATTCATTAAACTCGCTCTTCTTTTTATCTTTTGACAGAGCAAATATTTTATGCAGAGAAGTGCCAGATGTAATCAAATAGCCGATTCTGTGGTACAGATCATGATCCTCGTACCAGCCCTTCAAAGTAAGAAAAGTCTGATAGATTTTTTTCCAGATATCATCCAGTGATACTTCTTTACGCAATTCATCAAATCGGAAGAATGTATAATACTTTTCTCGTGTACTTTCATCTTTACCGGCAATCAGGTCAAGAACAAGGTCAATTCTTGTCTGATATTCACCTTTGACGCTGTTTGTCAAAAAGAACCACAGAGATTCATTATGAAGTTCCCTCTCGATGCCATCCCATTGTAGCGATATCTCTTCCTGCTTTTCCCTGCGCATATTCTCTGCATTATCCCGGCTAAGAAACATCGCTTTGACGAGTTCAGCACTTGTCAGCGGAATTTTTCCGATGTTCAAACGGGTAAATAGCGAGATTGCATCTTCGCTTTCTCCAACCTCGTACCAGATGATTTTGACATCTTCTTTTAAGTATTCAAAGATATGCATAACCCGAATTTGTAAGTCCTGCTCAAACCACTCTTTTATGGTGTTGTATGCCTTGGCTATAAACCAAAAGTCGATGTTATCATCCTGTTTCGTCATGTCCAAAGTTTTCAAAAACTCTTCTGACTGGTCTCTTGTCTGATAAGAAAGTGTAAATGCTGGTTCATTGAAGAACGGATTCACGTTCTTCATATACTTATAAATGAGATATAATGTGGTAAGTCTCTGCTGTCCATCAATCAGTTCGTACTGATCTTCTTTTTTACGAACGACCACCGGCTGCAGGCAATAATTTTTCTTACCATTCTGATATATATCATCTAACAGACGTACAACCTCTGTTTCACTCCATCTATAGCCTCTTTGATATGACGGAATATAAAAAGAGCCACTTATATCAGCCACGAATTTCGTTTCAAGTATAATATTATTGCCCATAGCCAAACCTCCATCTGTGCTTTAACCGCATTCTTTTGTTTCCTAATATTCCTTTACATCTTCCCATGCCCCCGATAGTCCATCAAGGTGAATTCCTCTAATCTTGAAATCAATAATTTTGATTTATCGCTCTGCCGGACGAAGGCTGCAAATTGCTCCTGCTGATCGATATCTGGCGTTGGAATGACCACTTGACCGAGATTCTTCCTGCTTATACGCTTCCTTGTGCTACCGGTTACCGACGAACCGATCTGTGCCGCATACAGAGTAGTCATTGTGTAGGCCACAAAAAACTCTGGAAGCACATGGCTTTTAAGGCGAACAATGCTGCAGTCAACAGCGGTGATGGATTTGCCAAGACCATCGGGTATGATACAAGCTCGTCCTACAGGGTCTGGAAGCCTTGAAATAAGGATATCGTTAGGTAAAACCTCTGTGCAATTTAACCGGACAAAAGTTTCCTCGTCTATATACCGTGCTCTCTCTCCCTTATCTAAGTACACACCATTTCCGACGTTTCCGGTCTGTATCAATCGAATGCCATCGTCCGCTTGGTCCTTACTTTCGATCCAATCCCCATCAGCAAATACAGTACACACTTGTTCTACAGTTGCGCATCTGGTCTCATCGCCTAAGTAGGATCCAAACTGCTCCATAAATTGAGATTTGAACAGCTCTGAACGGCAAATTTTGATTTATCGCTCTGTTCAACAAAATGAATATACTCCTTCTGCTGATTTATATTAGGAACTATTATCTCAAGCCTTTTTAATTTTTCCATAGAAATGTTATACATGGAACCGCTGGTACCTGTAGCCATGGAAGAAAGAACCTTTCGTATTTCTGGGTGGCTAAGAAACTGTTTAGCGAACATCGGCATGATCTCATGTTTAAAAATCAGCTTCCATAGTTTATCTGGTAACATCAACTCAGGATAATCCTGATCAATTAAAACAGTTGCTCCTACATATTCCCGTGTATTGGCTCTGCTAAATAGTAAATCTCCCTTCTGTGGATATATTCCCTTTGTTATTTGCTTCGTATCGCGCAACACCTTGTATTCATTAGCATCAAAAGAACCATAGGTTACAGCGCTTACTTTTAGTACTGCTTTCTGCCCTGGTTGTAGTTTTCCTGCGTCGCCATTAAGACATTGGCCGGAAACGATTTCTTTTGTAGCCTGATCCAGCGTCATGGTTGGCCAACCAAAAGGATTCTTTACGGGATCGCCAAACATCTCGATAAATTGAGAATTGCAAACAGCTGGCAACATTATCCGATGTATTTTCTATGCGATTCCTTCACATTGTTCTGATTAACCATCGCATATTGTAGCGTCGTATCAATGCTTTGATGGCCCAAAAGCTGCTGCACCTGCTCGATTGGCATACCCTTGTCGATGGCCATTGTAGCCAACGTCCTACGAAACTTGTGGGGATGTACCTTATTAAAGTTCAATTCACGACCAATTTTGCGGAGACGAATTTCAACACCGCTGATTTGCAAACGCTCGTAAGGCTTCAGAAGGGATACAAACAGAGATTCATTACCATCTGTACGTTCTGACAGGTAACGTTGCAAATGGATTTTCGTTCTTGCATCAAAGTAGACCTTCCTCTGTTTGTTACCTTTGCCGAATACAATGCACTCGCGATTCTCAAAATCCAAATCAGAACGATTGAGCTTAACCAATTCACCGACACGAATGCCAGTAGAAGTCAATAAATCAATCATTGCAAGGTCACGCGTATTGTCGCAGTGGTCACGCATAAGCTCCAACGCTTCATCGGAATAAGTCTCTTTCACCGTTTTCCCGGTCTTAACCTTGTGAATCCTTCTCACTGGGCTTTTAACAATATAGTCCTCATCCTCCAACCATGCAAAGAAAGAAGAAAGAATGCGTCTTACATTATCCAAAGTGACCTTACTGACAGTTCCTCGACGCTGGTATGTATCGAGATAGCCTCGTAAATCTTCCGTGGTGATCTGGCATTCTAGCTTATTGATGTCCTCCAACATATTGCGAATCGTTGATTCATAATAGCGCAGAGACTTTTCAGAGCAGCCTTCCACACGCTTTGCAGCAATAAACAAAGGAAGCATATCATGCTTTGTGTTTTCCACCACAGGCTTGTCTCCGGCCAGCATAGGCAGATGCTTATTTAGGCTCCGCGATAGTGCTTCCATTTGATCTGGTGTTAGGATTTGTGACAAATCTTGTTTTATGTTTGTGATTATCTGATTGATCATGGTGCTTCCTCCTTTTCGTACCCTCCGTTATCCGGTTGTCCACGAGCCGGAGGAAACTACATGACCATATTACTTAGCCAAGATTCTCTGCAATGATGCGTTTATATGTTGCGGTCAGCTCAGAAAGAGCCTTTTCGAGTTCAAATTTTGATTTATCGCTCTGACGGACAAGTGTTAGGAATTCTCTCTGCTCATCAATTGGAGGGATGATTATGGAAATATCCTGAAGCTCTTTTGCGTTGATGTTTGCCTGTCCTACGGCCCCTTTAGCCATACTGAACAAAAGCTTTTTAGCGTATCTTGTATTCATAAATAACGAAAGGTATTCCGGCAAAACCAGACCATTCATCCTAAGCCGTATGATGTAGCCTGCGATAATCATTGGATTTTTTCGGTCAAATACACATGTTTTACCTACCAAATCACGGCTGTTAGTCCTATTGAAGAGGACATCGCCGTATCGAACAATGTAGTTTTCTATCTCAGAATCCGCTACATCTATCCTCTTTATATCAGACAAATCAAGAGCTCCTTCGTAAGTGATGTTGTTCATTCGAATATAAACATACTTTCCGTTATCTGATGCCTTCGCACTTGTCCCATAATGAACATCAGAAACAATATCTCCAATACGTCCAAGAGGGTATCCTTTCACATTGTTGTCTGGCAAACCGAACTGCTCCATAAATTGAGACTTAACGAGCTCGTCCGTAGCAGAAATCAGCTTTTTATAGGATTCCATCGTGTCATTGATGGACCATAATACTGCAGCCAGCTTGCGCTGTGTTTCCAGATCTGGCAGGTCAAACTCCAAAATTTTAAGGTCACGCCAGTTGATTGTCGGCGAAAGAGAACCTACGGAGATTTTGATTGCAGCATCCAGAAAATAATCTGAGCTGATAAACAGCGGGAAGAAATCCGGGTCGATGACTTCTACATTAGGACGCAGCACCATGCCGTGTGCAGAGAAGATACCATCAAAAGGCGCGATGGCTACTTTCTTCTGATAGGCACGACGTTTACCAAACAGGACATCGCCTTTGCGCATCACGAGCTTTTCGCCGATAGGAGCGACATCGGAGCCGAATCGAGTAACTTTAAGGCTTCCTGAATCAAGATGCTCAAGACCAAGATAGGTGAAGCGATCTTCTTCAACAGGCTTTTTCTTTTCAGTGCTGTTGATTGCAATCTGTTCAAACCGATATTTCGCCATTATGCACACCTCCTTGCGGAAGCGGTATGATCAGCGAAATCCTTGTGGCCAGCGGGCCCGATAAATTGAGATTTCACCAGTTCATCCGTAGCCACAATCAGCTTCTGGTAGGATTTCTTCGTGTTATCCATAGCCCAGAGCAGTTCAGCCAATTCCTTTTGTTTCTCCATATCTGGGAGCTCGAACTCATAATTCTTCAAGTGTTCCCATTTTACACGAGGTGAAAGGGAGCCTGCGGATTTGCCGACAGCAAAGTCAAACAAATCATCATTCTGGATGATGAACGGGAGCAACTCCGGCAAAATACGGTCAGGTTTTGCTTCGATAACAGTGATATCACCAGAGCAGATGCCATCAAATGGAGCAACAGCAGCCTTTTTGAGGTAGGCTCTGCGGCGGCCAAACAAGACATTCCCCTTGCGGAACATCTTACTGAACGTATTTTCGCTGCCTTCATCCCAAGCAGTCAATGTAATCTCTTCCGGGATCAGGTGTTCCAGCCCAACGATAGGATAGCCATCCTTGCTGCCTTTGCATGTCTCCTTATGTTCTACAGCGACATCGCCAAGAAGGACTTTATTCATTGACATCTGCCTCCTTTACTAATAGTGCGTTCAATTTTTCATAGCTCAGTTTCATCATTTCGGAAGCAGCTAGCCAACTATCATAATGCTCCTGAACATTACGATTATCTATATCTTCTTCGTTAACCTCTGGTTTCACATACAGAGGAATGCTCAAGGAGAAGTTATTATTTGCAATATCCTGAATAGTAGCTACCTTTGCAAAATCAGCATCATCAACATAGCTGTCATACGCGGCAGCAATTCGAGCGATGTGCCGTTCTTCCAGATAGCTCTGCGCATTTTTGCGCTCAACCTCATTTACCGCATTGATGAACAACACCTGTCCACGACGTTCAGGGCGCTTATTCATCCGACAAATCATGATACAAGCTTCCATCGGAGAGTTGTAGAAAAGATTCGGTCCGAGACCGATAACACATTCTACTTTATCGCTGCGCACCAGTCTTTCACGCATTGCACTTTCCTCATTACGGAAAAGAACTCCGTGCGGGAACAGGATAGCGCATCGGCCAGTATTGTCCTTCAGACTTGCGATAATGTGCTGAAGGAATGCATAATCAGCACGACCTTGCGGAGGCACACCCAAGAAGTTACGACCATATTTATCACTTTCAAATGCTGCGCGATCCCACTGACTAATTGAGTACGGCGGATTTGCCAGGATAAGGTCAAATTGCTTCAGTCTACCATTCTCAACGAAGGCCGGTGCTTTCAAAGTATCTCCATTTACGATATTAAAGTCCTTAACTCCGTGCAGAAACAGATTCATCTTGCCAATAGCAGAGGTAAGCGCATTGATTTCCTGACCGTAAACAGCCACATTTCGCCATTCCTTACCTTGCTCTTTTAAGTACGCAATAGAAGAAATAAGCATACCTGCACTACCACAGGTCGGATCATAGATAGATTCCCCCGACTCCGGCTTCAACATCTCAGTCATCAAATGCACAACAGTACGATTCGTGTAAAACTCCTGTGCTGTGTGACCGCTGTCATCCGCAAACTTTTTGATCAGGTATTCGTATCCTTGACCAAGTTCGTCTTCCGGGCAGTTAGCAATAGAGAGTGTCTTGGTACTGAAGTGCTCCAACAGATCCTTCAACAACCTATCAGGGAGCCTGTTCTTATTTGTCCAGGCACCATCACCAAAAATACCTTGTAACTTGTCAATGTTGGCATTTTCCACTTTGCGGAATGCCTCAACAATGGCCACACCAACATTTTCGGATACGGCACGGACATCATTCCAGTGATACCCCTTGGGAACCACAAAGGTATGGATTTCGTCAGCATCAAATTCGGCAGCGTCATCACCATATTCTTCGATAGCAAGAGCAGTTTCTTCATCGTATACATCACAGATGCGCTTGAAGAACAGCAGCGGAAAAATATATTGTTTATAGGCACCAGCATCAATGTTGGTTCTTAGGAGGACAGCGGAGTTCCAAAGATAGGATTGCAGTTCCTCAATGGTTATTCTTTTACTCACTGATATAACCTCCTTCCAGCAAGAGCTTACGCATCTTTTCTTCGGCTGCAATCATTTCTTTGTAAGCCTCAAAATACTGTCTACGGATTTCTGCCGGAGGAACAGTTTCCTGCTCCTTCTTTTCGATATAGTTGTTAATAGCAAGAGAAAAGTCTTTCTCCCGAATTTCTGGAATCGTAACGATTTTGACCTTTTCGATAACATCTTCGTATTCCATATAGTAGTTGAATACGGTTTGGATATCTTCTTCGGTCATAATGTTCTGTGCTCTCTGGGGAGTATAAATTCCGGAGCCATCAATCATACAAATACGGCCACGATGCTCAGGAGCTTTATCATTATTCAAGAAAAGAATGCAGGCAGAAACACCAGTGGAGTAGAATACACCACTGGCCATCGTAATGATAGCTTCCAGTTTATCGGATTCCACAAGGTGCTTGCGAATCTCACCTTCTTTACCGCTTCTAAAGAGCACTCCCTGCGGCAGCACCACAGCACAACGACCAGTTTTCGGATTCATAGACTTAATCATGTGCTGGAGCCATGCAAAATCACCATTGGAATCGGTCGGGCATCCCCAAATATTTCTACCGTAAATATCGCTGCTGAATTGTTCAGCTCCCCAGTTTTTGAGCGAAAACGGAGGATTTGCGACTACGCAATCAAAGGTCTGCAATGATCCACGTTCCAGATAGTTCGGGGATCGCAGAGTATCGCCCTGTGTCACTTTGAAATCTCGTGCACCATGCAAGAACAGATTCATTCGAGCAATGGCAGATGTTGCCAGATTCTTTTCCTGACCGTAGATTTTTCCATAGGTCAACTTGTCATCATGCATGTACCGAATAGCCTCAATGAGCATACCACCCGTACCACAGGCTGGATCGTAAACGGTCTCTCCGGCCTTGGGAGCCATTAGCATAATAAGTAATTTGACAATCGAACGCGGCGTGTAGAATTCACCGGCATTCTTTTTGGAGAGATCAGCAAATTTCTTAATCAGAAATTCGTAACTGTCACCCATTACATCTGCGGAATAATTGTTGTTGCCGACCTTGATTTTAGACATATGTTCAATCAGGTCTTTCAGACGTTCGTCAGATAGTTTTGTTTTGTCGGTCCAGTTTGCATCGTCAAAACTGCTGAACACGCCACTCAGCGTATCAGGATTAGCACGTTCAATTCCATTCATGGCTGTTACAATAGCCACACCGACATTTTCACTTGCTTCACGAACATCCTTCCAGTGGCAGCCCTCCGGAATGACAAAGCGGTGATTTTCCGGGAAGCTAGCGTATTCCTCGTCACCACCGGATTCTTCGAGAGCAACTTGAGTTTCTTCATCATAAACATCGGAGAGACGCTTGAAGAAAAGAATAGGCGTTACATAACTCTTATATTCGTCCTGATTGATGGGGCCACGCAGAATATTGCAGGCTTCAAACAGGTGAGAAAACAGCTTCTGACTGGTTGTTTCTTCCGGATGTGCGGCACTGGCTTCCAATTCCATATCAGCTATATCCATAGCAGATTGCATCATCTCAGCACGACCTCCTGTCTTTACTTTTTTACCGGTGGAAGGTTTTACACCTACGCTACCACTTTCTTGAATTTTCTCAAATTTAGCAGGATACTTGTTTTCAAATTCCAGGAGAATTTTCAGGAGACGCTCGTCCAAAAATGTAAGAGCGTGTTTTCTGATATTAGTAGGTACACCATAGTACGCCTCGGCAACAGCACCGGTGATAGCCGCCAAGGTGTCACTGTCACCTCCAATAGAAATGGCGTTACGAATAGCATCCTCAAAACTGGTAGACTCAAAGAATGCTTCGAGTGCCTGAGGGACGGTATCTTGGCAGGTTTCGTTAAACTGGTAGGTATCACGAATGGAATCTAAGGTGAAGTTAATCGGATAGTAGTTCTTCACGATATAATCCTGAATTTCCATCAGACTGCTTCCAGTACGAGCCAGATAGACTGCAATGGCAGTAGCTTCCGCCCCCTTAATTCCTTCTGGGTGATTGTGGGTTGTCTCGGTAACTGCTCTTGAAAGTGCTGCGGCTTCCGCAACAGAATTAGCTACATAGCCACATCCTCCGACACGCATTGCTGCTCCGTTTCCGTAGCTGTTGTATGGTTGAGGATTGTCCGAATACATCCAACGATAAAAGGAACCACCATAACCACAATGTGGATAGGGACGTCCAATTCGCTGCATAGATTCAATCGTTATATTACTTAAATCACTGTAGTCCGGCTTGCAATGCATCAAAGCATCACATACAGCCAGAGACATGACGGAATCATCGGTGAAGAAACATTGATGCGTAAGAAAATCAAAATCTTTCGACCTATGATTATCCCATTCAAATCTGGAACCGACGATGTCGCCAATGATTGCTCCAATCATCTAGTTTTCTCGCTTTCTTTTTTGTTATTAGTAATACTGCTCAATATAGCTATAAGCCTTATCAAAGACATCTTTATCCTTGATTTTGTATTTGATCCAAACAACACTGCGAAGGGCTTTCTTGACTTCCTGCTTACCAGCAGTAGTGCTCTGCCAGCCATCGAAACGCACAATTTTTACAATGCTGTCAATATCAGCAACGATGCGCTCAACAATAACAGGAGTGCTTCGGTTTTTCAAACCGTTAAAAAGTTCCGTCAGTGCAGCGATTCCCTTATCAACTTCCTGCTCTGGCACTACTTCTTTTTCTGCCTGTGCTGCTTCCTTCGCCAATTCCAATAGAAGTTTCAAGAACTCGATGCTGGTCACCAGACCCTGTTCGTGCTTTTCTCGCAATGTTTCCAGCTTTTCACCAAGCTTGATGAATTTCGGATCCTTGGTGTGATTCATGATTTTGGCTACGAGATTGATTTCGATCTTTTTGGTGGTCTTCTTCAAATCTTTCTGCTTTTCTAAGAACTCATCAATCAGGTCGGCATCCATTGCCAGGATTTCCACGTCCTCATCCGCTTCGCCAACGGTCAGGTTCTGATGAACAAGCTCAATCGTTTTTGCGCCCAAGGATGCCCAGATCAATCCACCACGGCCATCCGTCGGCTTCACAGATTCATATACACGAGACAGCCACTGGTAATCCGCTTTATAAGCATTCAGAAAAACGTCTGGTGATAACGCATCCCACGCACGATTCAGCACACGGTAGTCAGCAGCAAACGCGTCTTTTTCTTTATTTGTTGGTAAGCACTCCTGCGCTGCCATGAGACCTTCCCAACCTTCAATTGTTCTATCAACACCCAAGAAGTATCCCAGGCATTTTTTTAGGAGTGTCGGAAGCTGCTTCTTGATTTCTTCAATGTTGGTGATGATCTTACGCATACTGTTTTCGTCAAAATCCAGTGCACGTGCGACATCATCAAAAATACCGATATAATCAACGATCAGACCATGTGTTTTTCCTTGGTCATAGGTACGGTTGGTACGACAAATCGCCTGTAGAAGGGTATGATCCTTCATGGGTTTATCCAGATACATTACCTGAAGAATCGGTGCGTCAAAACCAGTCAACAGTTTAGCTGTTACAATAACAAGTTTTAACGGGCTTGCAGGATCACGGAAAGTGTCTAAAACCTTTCCCTCAGCATCACGATCTCTGCGATATTTCTTATAACGATCTTCTTTATCGTTATTGGTATCCATAACAATGGTGCTGGCTTCTTCGCCGAGTAGCTCATCGAGGACAGCCTTATACATCAAGCAGCATTCACGGTCATAGACAACGACCTGACCCTTGTAGCCATTCGGCTCGATTTTCTCCTTGAAATGTTTAGCGATATGCTCACATACCTTGCGAATTCTAGCCGGGTTGTACATGATTGCCTTCATGTTTACCCTGCGAGAAAGTTCGTTCTTTTCATCTTTGCTAAGTCCAGCCTCATCGGTCATAGCCTCAAATTCACGATCCAGCTTTTCCTTATCCACATGAAGCTCTACAGGAACCGGCTCAAAGTGAAGAGGAAGCGTAGCACCATCACGAATGGAATCAGAAAAGGAATAGCGGCTCATATAGCCAGTGCGATCTTCCTCGGCACCGAAGGTTGCAAAAGTGTTTTTATCAACACGATTGATAGGCGTACCGGTCAATCCAAAGAAGAAAGCATTTGGCAGAGCCATTCTCATTTTTTCACCCAGATCACCTTCCTGGGTTCTGTGAGCTTCATCGACCATGACGATGATGTTATCACGAGGATTCAGCTCACCGCTAACCTCACCAAACTTAAAAATCGTAGTGATAAGGATTTTTCGCATATCACCACGGAAGAAGGAAAGAAGTTCCTCTTTTGTGGCTGCACTGGTTAGATTCGGAATGTCTGATGCATTAAAGGTTGCAGTAATCTGCGTTTCCAGATCAATGCGATCATCCACAATAACAACGGTTGGATTTTTGAGCTCCGGAATCATTCGCAGTTTCTGTGCTGCGAAGACCATAAGAAGAGATTTACCGGAACCTTGAAAATGCCAGATTAGACCTTTCTTAGGGTAGCCAGCGATAACACGATTCACAATCATATTAGCGCCTTCAAATTGCTGGTAACGACAGATAATTTTATATTTACGATATTTTTTATCAGTGGCGAACATCGTGAAGAACTGAAAAATGTCCATGACATTCTTCGGTGAAATCATATCCTCCACACTGATTTTTACATCTGCAAGACTGCCTTCCGACTTATGAGTTGCTGTGTGCCACGGTCCCCACATGTTAATAGGCATATTGATAGAACCATAGCGATAGCATTTGCCTTCAGTAGCAAAATTAAATACGTTGGTTACAAACATGGCGGGTATGCTTTTTTCATAAGCAGAAATATCGCCAGCCGCATCCAACCAAGTAATGGCACTACGAACCGGAGTTTTCAATTCACCGATAGCAATCGGGAAGCCGTTAATCAAGAGAACAATATCTAAGCGCTTGCCGCCTTCGGCCTGAGGATATATCCACTGATTGGTCACAACATATTCGTTGAGAGCAAGATCTTCTTTACGCATAGTACCAAAGAAACGAATCGGAACCATGCGTCCGTCCTTACCAAAAGGATAGGAGTTTTCCTCGAAAATCATTTTCTTGAAAATCTCATTCTGAGTGACAAGGTTATGTGGTTGAACAGACAAAATAAGTGTCCTAAGTTTATAAATAACTTCATCTGCCCGGGATGGATCTTCCGCAATTTCCGGGTTAAGGCGAATGAGGGCCTCTTTTACCATTGGTTCAACAAGTACATCCGAATACATACGAGGAAGTTCCTCGGCAGGAATATATTTCCACCCATTCTTCTGAAGAGTAGAAAGCATCATTTGCTCAATGGTATTATCTTCATTAAAAATAGTAGCCATCTGTATTCCTCCTCCAGTCCAATCAATCTTATTTTATCTTTTCGTCCGTCCCATAATCTGGACTATCCGGTAAAATTTCTAATATGTCATCTACTGTGCAATTCAGTTTGAGGCAAATCCGTGCAATTACTTCCATAGAAACTATTTCGCCTCTGCCCATTTTGCTTATCGTGCTTGGGCTCACATCTGCCAACTCGCATAATTCCTTTTTCATCATTTTTCGATCAATAAGCATTTTGAATAATCTATTGTAGGAAACCGCCATATCATACCGCCTTCTTTATTCATACCAACGCTTGCAACTATAAAAGCTCATGATAAAATTATAGCACACTCGCTTTGCTAAGTAAATCAATAATGGTGACTTCTCGCAAGTGCTGCTCTTCTGCAAGCAGGGCTTTCGTGACACGAAAGCGATTTTCTGCTTGTTGGGGAAATTCCCCAATCCCCATAGAACGCTGCCTGCGGCATCGGGCTGCGCATCCGTTCCGGATGCTTTAACGGCAGTTCCTGCCATAGAAAAAGCCAGAGTGAATTATCACCCCGGCTTCAAAAATATTTACTTGCGCTTGCGGCCTCCACGCTTTTTGTAGTCCTCGTCTATACGCTTTTTCCAGTCTGCACTCAGTGGGGCACTGCACCGGACAGAGCTGATTGCTTCGCTGACCACCTCATAATTCAACGCAGTTCCTTCGCTGTCGCACTGATAGTTGACTGCACGATCTGCGCCGATTCCGAACTGGCTTGCGGTCTCTACTGCGTCAATATTGGCACCAAGGAACAAAAACTCCCACCCGTATTTTGCTTTCTGCCGCTCGATCATCTGCTTCACTTTTTCGCTGTTGTAACGGCGGCTGGCATTTTCCATTCCGTCCGTAGTGATTACAAACATGGTGTGTTCCGGCACATCCTCCGGTCTTGCGTACTTATGAACATTTCCAATGTGATGAATCGCACCGCCGATGGCATCCAAGAGTGCTGTGCATCCGCGAACCGTGTAATCACGGTCAATCATCGGTCGGATGTCCCTTACATTTACACGGTCGTGCAGGACTTCGCTCACATTGTCAAACAGTACCGTTGAGATCAGCGCTTCGCCCTCTGCTTTTTTCTGCTGCTCAATCATAGAATTGAATCCGCCGATGGTGTCCCGTTCCAGTCCGCTCATGGAACCGCTGCGGTCTAAGATAAAAACGATCTCTGTTAAATTCTTTCTCATACACTTGTCCTCCCAAAAGATTATGGCTGCTCGGTTTCGTACCTTACAGCCATAGTATAGCGATTTTCTTTTGTGGAGTGGTCGCATGGAAAGCGACATTTCTTTGTCCTTATGCTCCGATCAGACTCTGGTCAAAAGCAAACAGTGCCTCGTTGATTTCATACACATTGTAGTTTCCCCGTTCGACAAAATATTCTACAATGATATCGAATTTGCTCGAATGGGAAAGGGTAAATCCTGCCTTACCCAGCATCTCCTGCATCTGGGCAAGCGGCAGTTCCAAAGCCAGGGCAAATGCCAGCACCGTAGGTTTGGATGGCTTATAGAATTTATCCGAACGGATCTTCGAGAAGAGCTTCCGGTCAATGTTTGCCTTCTTGTAGCACTGGGCATCCGTCATGCCGCTTTCGTCAATCTTCCGCAGCAGCATTTCCGAAAAACTCTCATCAATCTGGCCCAGTGCCTCTTCCAAGGATTGACTGCTGCAAGATTTACAGATTGCTTCGGACGGCAGCGGGGCAGGTGCAGCTTCAAAACAGGATTCCTCTGACAATACTTCGAGCCGCCGCCTCTGTTCTGCCCGTCTGTCGGTATGTTCCTCCACATACCGGTCATCTATGTACGCCGCGATATCAGCAAACAGTTTTCCGCTAATTTGATATGCCTTTCGGTCAAAGATAACGATGTAGACCATCATCTCATTTTCCAGCAGGAATGTACTGATGGTATCGACTGCAACCTTCAGAGCCTGGTCTTTAGGATAGCCGTAAATGCCGGAGGAAATCAGCGGAAAGGCCATCGACTGACAACCATTTTCTTTTGCCAAGTTCAAAGATGTCCGATAGCAGGATTCCAGAAGCTCCTGTTCCCGATGCTTGCCATCCCGCCAACGCGGGCCGACTGCATGGATCACATATTTGCAGGGTAAACGGTACCCCTTTGTGATTTTTGCGCTGCCGGTCTCGCAGCCATGTAGCGTACTGCATTCTGCAAGCAGCTCCGGTCCGGCGGCACGATGAATGCAGCCGTCCACACCGCCTCCGCCCAAAAGAGACGTGTTAGCCGCATTGACGATTGCATCAACGCTCATTTTTGTAATATCGTTCCTAATAATCTGTAAGGGCACAAAGCATACCTCCCATTCATCAATTTAACTCTCTATCTGTATTATAACTTCTTTTATGTTGAGATGCAAAATTCAAGTCAAGAGCAATCAATAAGCAACATCATCACAAATATTTTTTCACACAAAAAAAGCCCGGTGCAGCATGAGCATTACCCCCACACTGCACCGGACATTCCATCATCTACTATTCTCTTTATTTTCTTCCTGCCGCACTTCCTGCTCATGCAGCTGCTCTTTCTTCTGTTCGTCCTCTTTCAGGATTTCCTGCACAATCTTCTGTGCCACAAGCCAATCCTGCATTTCCGATTTGGTCTTGCGATACTCTGCATAGGAGCTTTTCTTTCGTTCCAGAAGTATCGCATACTCTGTGTTCAGCTCGCTGATGCGCGGGAGCTTTTTGTCAGAACCGTTCTCTTTCTTATAGGCATCAAACGCCTTTTTCGCTGCGCTGCGTAAGGCCAGCGAATCCCGATGAGCTTCATAGAACTCCCGATTGTAGCCGGATGCCTTATATGCAGCAAAGACATCTTTTGTCTTGGCATAATTGATTAGATGCTTCCGCAGCACCGACACTTCTGACATCCGTGCCTCATCCGCCTTTACAGATTCCAGCAGCACATCGCATTTTTCAGAAATTCCATCCGCCTTTTCCTTCAGCTCTGCATAGCTCTTGATTCCATGCTCTTCCATGAACATCATGGCTTTTGCCATCTGCTTTAGATTAAAGACTTTCGCCCAACGCGCATATCCCGCGCCTTTGCCTGCTTGCATTTTGGCACGGACATCAATAAGGAACGACAGCTCTGCCTTCTGATGCACCTGAGCAGACCGTGCGCTTGTGCGGGTTTTCTCTGCAAATTTGCTTCTGTGAACCGCATTCCCGGCAATCACTTCGCAGAGTTCCTCAACCGAATATCCTTTGCCAAGAGAGCGGAAACGAGCAAATCTGGCGTGGCCTTTTCCCCGCAGGGCAGGCTGTTTTCCGTCTTTATACTCGTACCCTGCTTCCTGCAAAATTCCAATCAGTTCCTGGAAGTCTTTTGGCTTTCTTTCCAATGCTGCATCAATTGCCTCACAGATTTCATCCCGCTGCGACTTTTTCTCCGGGTATTCCGTTCTCTTCTTCCGCTCCCCGTAGGGCTTTCGGACAATGACCGACAACCGGTGTTCCAGGCAGACGATATCACTGAGCCTTGCCAGCGCAAGACCGGATAAGCGAAAATCTCGGAATTTTCTGGTGCAGTCTAATGTAGTTGAATTAAAAATAATATGGTTATGAATGTGCGCACGATCAACATGGGTAGCCACGATAAATGCGTGTTTTCCCTTGGTGAATCGCATGGCCGTCTCATACCCAACCTTATTCGCCTCCTCCGGCGTGATCTCTCCGGGCTTAAAGGATTGCCGAATCTGATATGCAATCACATCATGCGCCTGGGTTCTACCGGTGATATGCTCATACTGCCGTTTAGAAAGCAGAAATTCTTCATCACAGGTCTTTGCGTCACAGGCATACGCGCTGATATATTTTCCATCTTCCGTCTTTGCTGCATTCTCAGAATAATCAGTACGGTCAGCCAGACACTGCGCTACCGTCTTTCCTTTATTGATATGCAGCGCAATTAGTCTTGTAGCCGCCATTTTCATATTCCTCCATCTAAAAAGAGCTACCCGAAGGCAGCTCTTACCAATCTACTATTCTCATTTTAACATCCGTTCCCGGTCATAAGCTCCCTGCAAATAAACGGCCTGCTTGATGATTTCTTCCATATCGAAATAGACGCACATAATGCTTTCGTACAGCTTCCACACATTAGATTCGCTGCCGCCCACCATTTCCATCAGCTGGTCTTCCATCTTCGATTGCTCAGACTGTTTTTCCTGATAAGCAGTCTCTTCCACAAAATGATTCTCTCCATCTGTTTCCTCGTACCGTAAATCATAATAATCTTTCATAAACTGAATATCCATCGAATCCCTCCTGAACTCAAATTGTCAAAACATCCTCTACACGCTCACACAGCTGTTCCATCAGTTCCATGATGCCGCCCGCACCAACCGCAGCTGCGAACAACCCCATTTCAATCAGAGTCAGCAGGAACACATCCGTCCAGCTCGCTCGAACCACCGAATAGATGCCGCAGCCAAGAACGAACAGCATAACCGGCGAAAGCACCCACAGGGATAGCTGCATCAGCAGATTCCAGATAAAGCATAGAAATCGCAGCAGAAACGCAACCGGCAGCAACAGGATTTTCAGCACCAGCTTCAACAAAAAACATACGATCTTCATGGATTTCACCCCTTCGTTTTTCTTTTCATCTTCATTTTATCGTACCCGCTTGCCAAACACCACGATGTCAACAGGTAGACCCAAAAATATGTAACGGCACAGACCGTTTCATCTGTGCCATGTGCTGTAGAAATCCCGCACGTTTGTGCCGTCATCGAATACCAGAAAGCCTCTTAAGGATCAGCTTCTGCATCTCCCAGAGTTCATCCAGCCGCCTCTGCAAATCCCGAATATCCTCCGCATAGATGCTTCCGGTTTCATTGGCTCGTTTTGCGTACTGATTCAGGTTATTGCTGCATCGGCGAAGAAGGGTGGATACCTGCGCCACATCTGACAAATCAAGATTTACGCAGTACCCGTCCATCGCCATTTTTCTCATATAGGCACCGGTATTCCGAATCCCCAATTCCTTCTGCTTTTCACGAATCCTCGCCAGCTCTTCCGGGTTTACCCGGACATTGATCCAGTGTTCCCGAACACTCATAGTGCCACCTCCTCATCATCTCGATGTGCCATCGGCGGAATGCGCCCTACACGGTCACGCAGCTCTGCCAGGACAGACGGCTTTTCCGTTGTTTTCTCACGGTCAGGGTCATCCTTTCCACGGTCATCCATATTCAAAAGTGCGTCCAGTTCTGCCAGTCTTACACTCTTTTCTGCCAGTTCCGTCTCTTGCGGGAACGGCTTGCCAAGCTCGGCCTGCGCCGCTTCCTGTTGGCTTCTAAGACTGTCCAACTGTTGTTCTGCCTTTTCCAGCCTTGCAGGAATCCCGGCAAGAGAATTGTCCAGACGCTGGATATTGCCCGCAGCACTGGTGCCGATGGGTACCCGGTGGGTCATCTCGCCTTTCAGCAGCACCTGATACTCTTTCTGGAAGCTGTCAAATGCCAGCTCCATTTTGAAACCTCGATAGCTGCCAAGCGGCACCGGCTCCAAACTCTGATTGGCTTTACAGATTGCGAGGATTGCTTCACCGGCCTCGGCTTTTTCAGTAAATCGCGTGTCCTTCACATCCATACCGCAGAACCCTTCTTCCGGCAACGGATGTGCCGCCACTGTCCGGATATCCGACTGAAATCCCTTGATGAAACCCTGCGTCTTCTCAATCTCTGCAGGAAAATATTTCATCAGCTTATCCTCCAATCGGTACTGCTGACTCTGATGATCCGCTTTCAGCACTTTCAGCCTTGCAACATCTACATCCAAATCCATTTTCTCCTTGATCTGCGGGTCTCCTGCACAAAGTGCCTTGATCTCCGCATAGGAAAGTGCCTGCTCATCCACATCATCACAGGAACGAACCGGAGATTTGCTGGTCATGATCTGGCTGATAAACTTCTGCTTATTCTCCAGTGTCTGATAGAGGTAGGCATCAAAGGTTCCTTCCGTCACGTACTGATAAACCTGCACTTCTTTGTTTCGGTTTCCCTGACGGATGATACGACCATTTCGTTGGGTCATGTCCGCAGGCCGCCAGCCCACATCCAGATGATGCACGGCCACCAGCCTGTCCTGCACGTTCGTGCCTGCGCCCATCTTCTGTGTCGAACCTAACAACACCCGCACCTGGCCGGTACGGACTTTGGCAAACAAATCTTTCTTTTTTGCCTCGGTATCAGCATCATGGATAAATGCGATTTCTTCCTCCGGTACACCGGACTGGATAAGTTTAGCGCGGATATCCTCATAGACATTGAAGGTTCCATCGTTCTTCGGTGTGCTGAGGTCGCAGAACAGCAGCTGGGTCAGCTTATCCGACTGTCCTTCCTCATAAATCCGAAGCACATTCCGCACACAGGCGTTGAGCTTGCTGTTGGGGTCATCCGGCAGAAGCGGATTCATCAGCCGCTGATCCAGTCCCAGCTTTCTGCCGTCCGATGTGATTTTCAGCATGTTATCGACCGACGGGTCTACCACGCCGGAATGTACAGCCGCCGCCCGTTCCGAAAGCTCCGCTACCATCGCCTGCTGATGCTCCGAAGGCTGCACTACCACGGTTTCAAACTTCGCCTCCGGTACCGGCAGATGCAGCTGATCGGAAGTCTTGATATCCGCCACTTCCTTGAACATGTTCATCAGCTCCGGCAGATTGAAGAATTTTGCAAATCTTGTTCTTGCCCGGTATCCGGTTCCCTCCGGTGCCAGCTCAATGGCTGTGGTAGTCTCACCAAAGGTAGAAGCCCAGCTGTCGAAATGGGTCAGCCCTTTCTGCTGCAATGTGCCGTACTGGAGATACCGCATCATGGTGTAAAGCTCCGTCATGCTGTTGCTGACCGGGGTACCGGTCGCAAAAATGATGCCGCGCCCGCCTGTCAACTCGTCCATATACTGGCACTTCATAAACATATCCGAAGATTTCTGCGCTTCCGATGTGGACAAACCTGCGACATTGCGCATTTTTGTGTAGAGGAACAGGTTCTTAAACGCGTGTGCCTCGTCTACAAACAGCCGGTCTACGCCCAGCTGCTCAAAGGTAATCACATCGTCCTTTCGGTCGGTTGCCCGGAGTTTCTCCAATCTCGCCTCCAATCCTTTCCGGGTCTTTTCCATCTGTTTAATGGAAAAACGTTCGCCATTCTGGGATTTCATCTCAGCAATGGCATTTTCGATTTCATCAATCTGTGCAGTCAAAATCCGCTCCTGCCGTTCTGCGGACACCGGGATTTTCTCAAACTGGGAATGCCCGATGATAACCGCATCGTAATCTCCAGTGGCAATTCGTGCGCAGAACTTCTTTCTGCGGGCGGTTTCAAAGTCCTTTTTACTTGCCACCAACAGTTTTGCACTCGGATACAAGCGCAGGAACTCGTTTGCCCACTGAAGGGTCAAATGATTCGGAACGACAAACATGGATTTCTGGCACAGTCCCAGCCGTTTTGCCTCCATAGCAGAAGCTGCCATCTCGAAGGTCTTGCCGGCACCTACCTCGTGGGCCAGCAGCGTATTGCCGCCGTACAGTACATGAGCAATGGCATTCTGCTGATGTTCCCGCAGCCGGATTTCCGGATTCATACCGCCAAAGCGGATATGGGAGCCATCGTACTCACGGGGACGAGTACTGTTGAACAACTCATTATACTTTTCCACAAGTTCCGCGCGGCGATAAGGGTCTTTCCACACCCAGTTCTGGAACGCATCCTTAATGGCCTGCTGTTTCTGCTGGGCGAGGGTGGTCTCCTTTTTATTCAGAACCCGCTTCTGCTTGCCGTCTGCATCCTCCACGGTATCGTAAATACGAATATCCCGCAGATTCAGCGTATCCTCCAGAATTCGGTAGGCATTGGCACGGCTGGTGCCGTAGGTCATATAGGCATGAACATCATTCCGGCTCGGTGTACTCTTGCCGGTAATCTGCCACTCTGCCGTCATGGGAGAGAATTTCACTTCAATATTTCTGCGCAGATAGAACGGCGGTTCAAAGGTTTCTTCCATAAACTGCTGGATATAATCCCGATTGACCCATGTGGCACCAAGGCGCACATCAATCTCCGACGCATCCAGGTCTCTCGGCTGTGCTTTCTTCAAATATTCCGTGTTTACCGCAAAGGCAGGGTCAGAAGCCGCAGCCAGTTCTGCCACGCGGAGTTTTTCCCGGACATTGCCGGACAGATATTCATCAGCCGTCACCCAGCCGGTTTCCTCGCCGCCCTGCGTCATCGGGTTTTTGAAAATGACACCATGCAGTTCCTGCTGGATTTTTTCAAATTCTCCCGGTGTACCTAAAAGCTCCGACATATAGGGCAAATCCACTTTGCCGCGCTCTCCGATGGAGATTGCCAGAGCCTCTGCCGGAGTATCTACGCTGGTAACAGCCCGTTCCGGTCGAACCGTCCGTTTGGTGAACATATCCGCCTTGGATTCCAGCCTGCCGTTTTCATCTACATTTTCCAGAGAGCAGAGCAGATAATAAGACGAATCTTCCGAAAAAGCCTGTGCATTTGCACGGGAATTGATAAGCCCATACTGATCGGCGAATCGGTCATAGGCTACATTCAGTTCCCGCTGTTTCTGGGCAATCGCTTCCTCCGGGTAATCGTTCAACTGATAGTCGATCAGTTCCTGCACAATGGTACGAAGCTCCACCATGCCCTTGATCCTGCCGGTGGCTGTCGCAGAAAGGTCAGCCTTTCGCATGATGCTGTTCTCACGGAAGTAGGCATCCCCATCCACCACCGCATAGGAGAAGTTCTTTACATTGGGGTCTGCCGGAATGGTTTCGCCCTGCAAGGACAGTTCTTCCTCCGGTGCCAGCTCCTGCGCTTCATAGTGACCGCCGATATGCTGCACAGCCTCATGCAGCTGGTCTCCCAGATCCTCATCCGGAATCGGAATGACCGTACATTCTTCCTTGCCGTACTGGGTACTTTCCGTTGTAATCTCACCCAGCACCATTTCCAGGTGGTCAACAAAATAGCTGTTGAGGGTAATACCCTCCGATGTCAGCCCCAGATGCACCCAATCCGGTTCGATATCAATTGGATGGTCTCTCTTTTGCAGAAAAATGATATCCGACACCACATCCGTACCGGCATTGGCACGGAATGCGTTGTTGGGAAGTCGGATAGCTCCCAGCAATTCTGCCCGCTGCGCCAGATACTTTCGTGCGTCCGGATTTTTGGAATCCATCGTATAGCGGCTGGTAACAAAGGCCACGATACCACCGGGCCGAACCTGATCCAGTGCCTTGGCAAAGAAATAGTTGTGGATAGAAAATCCGAGTTTATCATATGGCTTATCGCTGACACGGTAGTTGCCAAAAGGCACATTGCCCACGGCCAGATCATAAAAATCACGCCGGTCGGTGGTCTCAAAGCCTGCCACCTTGATTTCTGCCTGCGGATACAGCTTTTGCGCAATACGCCCGGTGATGGAATCCAGTTCCACACCATAGAGCCTGCTCCCCAGCATGGAATCCGGCAGCATACCGAAGAAGTTGCCGACACCCATCGACGGTTCCAGAATATTGCCTTTCTCAAATCCCATACTGTCCAATGCCTCATAGATTGCACGGATCACGGTAGGGCTGGTGTAATGCGCATTCAGAGTCGAAGCCCTGGCTGCGGCATATTCTTCTTCCGTAAGAGCTGCTTTCAGCTCCTTATATTCGCCTGTCCAGGCAGTTTTCTCTGCGTCAAAGGCATCTGCCAGCCCACCCCAGCCGACATAATTGGCCAGCGTTTCCTGTTCTTCCGGTGTCGCATCCCTATGCTGATTTTCTAAGGCTTTCAGCGTGTAGATGGCATCCATGTTGGCACGGAATTTCTGCTTAGGACTGCCTTCGCCGAGGTGAAAGCTGTTGATGCGGTAGTTCTCCGCATGTTTTGCTTCATGCCCTGCCCGGAACGCTTCTTCTTTTCCAGAATTCAGATCAACCACCAGATTGTGCAGGTGAACATTTTCCTCATGCCCCAAAATTCTTGCCAGATTTTCCTTGCTTTCCGAGCGGAAGATCGGATACACGGAATCCGGGTCCCGAAGTTCCACATCGAAAAGCCCGACTTTTTCAATCGTAAATGCCTTTCCGTCCAGATACAGCGTATCGCCAACGCGATAATCCGGCTGCACCGGAGCTGCGGGTTCTGGCTGCACAGTTGCAGGCTCTTTTTCAGCCTCCATGTTCCTGCCGCGAATCTCCTGCAACGCCTCTGATGCACTCACATAATCGGCAAATGTCTGCACTTTTCCGTCCGAATATCCGTAATACTCTTCTTTGACATAATCCCAGATGGCAAACGCATCTTTAGAATCCGGAAAGTTCTCGCCGGTCATTGTGACCACAAACCGTTCATCCGGTGCATAGCCAGACTCTCTGGAAAGTTTGCTGGCGTGTTCCTGCATTTCCAGTACCAGAGGATCTGTCTCTGCGTGAGCCGATTCCTGTACTTCTTCGGATTCCACATCTGGGAATGGAATGTCCTGCTGCAAATTCTGCTTGCTCTGTTCAACATAGAGCCAGTCTTTTGCTTCCCGTTCCTGAACTTTTTCAATCAACTGCTGGCGGTAGGTCTCTGCCTCCCATTCGCTGGTAAACTCTTCGCTGACACCATCCGGCTCCACATGAATGCCGTCCTGAATATCATCCCAGACCGCATAACCATCGTCTGTCTCCATCACGGTAAACCGCTGTGGTGCCGCCAGTTCACTCCGGGCATATACATCCGCAGCCGTATTCAGCATGTTGTCCACATGCTCATTTCCGGTATCGTAGCGTTCCGGTGGCGTTGGCGGAAACACATGGGCGGCAGTCGGCATAGGAAGCGGCGCGCCGTATTCCTGCTCCAGCTTCCGATACTCTTCCATTTCCAGCGCGGTCAGGTACTGATCATTTTCCACAAGCCGGTCTAACCGCTTATCCACCGCCGACCATGTGAGTCGCACTTCCCGGTCATGGTCATAATTGCGAAGCAGAATACCTCTTCCGTTATAATCGGCAAAACCGCGACTGCCATCCATAAAGGTATAGCTGTGGCCACCGAGACCGTATTCCGCTTTCAAGAATGCAGCTCGTTCTTTTGCGTCCCCTTGCTGCTGATACAGCGCATAAATACGGATCTTTCCGCCTTCAAAATTGGAGCCTGTCCGCAGCATCCGATCGATTTCATCCTCAGAAATAACAAAAGCGGAGGGCTTTTCGCTCTCCGCTTCTTTGGCTGCATTTTCTGCCGCCGCATCAATTTTCTGAATCTGCTCTGCTTCGGACTGAAACAGACTCATGAAGTTTAACTGTTGATAAGTTCCGTCAGAATGACTTCCTCTGCCTGCGCTTTCAGCATGTTCATGTGCTGCACCCAGGCCATCTGGTTCAATTTCTTGTCCGGTGCCGGATTCGCTTTCAGAAGCTCCGCCATCATCTGCTCCATCCGTGCGGTCGCGGTCTCCTGAATCTCCCACAGGTGCGGGTACAGCTTCTCGGTCAGGATCAGGTGATTGTACAGCAGCGTGTTGTTCTCCTGCAGAAACGCTCTGCGCATCCTCCCGTACTTGCCCAGGGGCTTCTGTTCCTGCACCGACAACTGGATGTCCGGAATCAGGTAATCGCCGTTCTTCGTGTAATTCAGCTCCATCATAGTTTTGGCTCCTTTCTGCCTGCTTATCTCTTTCATAGGTTCGGATCGTGCGTTCAATTTCCCGGAAGATCTGGCTGGACATTTCGCTGACCGCAGTTCCCAGCACATTGGCGGCAGCCTGCGTATTAAAATCAAAGATGTCCAGAAAATCCTCGTGCTCAAAATAGTCATCTGCATTGCCCACCGTCCGGGTAAAGACGGAATATGCGATGCTGACAGCGGCAGCTCTCTTAAAGGAAGCTCCGATGTTGAGTTCATCATATCCTTCCAGATAGGAATCTGCAACGATGTCACTGATCTGCCTGCGATTTTCCTCCCAGTAATCCCTTGCAAGGCGTTCTGCCGCTTCCATGATATGATTTTCCAGAGACCCAGCACCGGCAGAAACATCAAATGCTGCATCCAGTGCGCGAATGATTGGCTGCTCATGCTCCGCATTCATTTTCCAGAGCTGTACCGGTCGGGAATTCTTCCGTTCTCCGGTATCTGCCACATCAAATACATACCGCAGTTTCGGCTGCTCGCCGCGCATGTCCAAAAGAGCAATGCCCTTGGAGCCACGCTTCACATAGCGGTTCATCCGATCATTCCAGAGATCGTACTCTGCACAGGCCGTCGCTTCTGGTCTCTGCTTATAGATCATCAGCTGCTCCGCAAAAGGATACTTATAAAGCCGTGCGGATGTGGTCAGAAACGCTGTCCACTGCTCTTTGCTGCCAGTGATCTGTGCCGCAGCTTCCTGCGCCATCTGCATATAATAAGCCGTTTTCGTCATCATCTGTCTTTTTCCTCCTCTCCTTTATTCGTCCGGATACAAATCCAGTGCCTCATATTCTGCATCCGTCATCTCTGCCAGTTTTGCAAGCAGCGAGGCCGTCCACCTGCGCAGGTTTCTGTCTCTGCCCGTCAGACTTTTTTGCATCTTTTGAAGCTCTTCGATCAGCCCTGTCCGTGTGCCAGGGCTGTAAAGCATCATGAGCATCCATTCGTCATCCGTAAAACGCATTTATAACTCCTTTTCTTCGCAGCACCTGCGAGGCGGCGCAGGCGGCACAGCCTCCTGCTTTTCCTTCAGCTGATCCAGAACCGATGCTTTCTCCACCGGTTCTTCCTTCTTTCCGTTATTGATTACGCCGTCAATCATGCCGTAATCGTCCTCCATCGCCATTTCTGCGGCTTTCAGGTAGTTCTCCGGTTTCAAAAATCCGGGCAGTTCCTGGAAGCCGATGGAATCCACATAGTGACAGCTTACAACACCATTCTGCCGTAAAGCCACGATGTCAGACACAGAAAGACTATGCCCAGTAAAATCATCAGGGCGGGAAACATTGAATTTCGCATACAGTTCCTCCAACATCGTATTCTGATCCTTGTAGGGAAGCAGCGGAGCCGTATAAACCACTTCATAATGGTCAATATCCGGTTCCAGCCCCATCCGTTCCAGTTCGCGCATAGACGAAAAGCGTTCATATACCGTATCCTCGCTGCGGCGAAGCTGCAAAATCGCATACTGGTCGGTAGTACTGTCGAGAAATGCCATCATTCTTTCGTCCGGTGCCTGCGTTCCATGCACTTCATCCCATTTTTCAATTCTTGCCATCGTTCATTTCTCCCTTCTCCATAAACGGCAGGCCGTTTTCCTTTGCTTCCTGCCGCTGCTGTTCCCGCCGCTTTTCACTATAAGGCGGTCGGATACCGACGCAGCGTTTCGGAATCGTATAAGTGACCGACCCATGCTCCCGGTGCTCCAAAATAAACTGCTCCGGATACTGTTTTCGCAGTTCCCGAAGCTTCTTAATCAGGCGGCTGTCATGGGTATAAATGCTGGCGGTATCCAGTTCATTATCAAAATTGATGACGGTTTCCTGCTCTGCCTTCGTAAGCTTGTATTTCATCGCTCTGCCTCCTTCGCCTTGGCAGCTTTCACCGGCGTATCCGTTCTGGAAGACAAATCCGAGAGTTTACCCAGCACAGATTCCCGTCTGCTGATTTCCGCTTCCTCTGCACGATCACAAAGTTCATCATAGTCAATCCGCGTCATGGTGCGGCCACCGAACCCATAATCCGAAAGAATCTGGTCTCTGGCTGCATTCATGCTGATTTCCGGGTTGTCGATCTGTCCACCGTCAATTTCCGTGAAGTCCTTATGATATAAGGTATAGTCGTAACCGTCCTCACAGGTCTGAATGGCAAGAAAGCCCTTGCTTCCCAAATCCCATGCGCTGTGTTCTTCTGTAATCAATGGCTCCGGGCGGCATGTGCCACCGCCGCGTTCCAGCATTTCTGCCAGCTGACAGATGTGCAGAACATCATACCCAAGGCGCAGATGATATTCGTCCATATATTCGCAGCGGGCTGAGAATTTTCGATTCGGATACTCGACCTCCACCGCACTGCCATCCGGGATTTTGAACCGATCCTCGTAGTTGCTGGTGATAAACCGGATATTTTTAGCATTCTCCAGCTCAGGATCAGCCTTTTTCATCTGCCAAAGAACCTTTCTGCCGCCACGCATCTGCTCCAGCATCTCCGGGGCTACCGGCGCAACGGTAAGACCGTCCAGCTGGGGAATCTCCTTGAGTGCTGCCACCCTCGCGCTTTCTTCGAGAGTAGAAAACGGCTGTTTATCCAACATATCCCAGCCAATGTGTCCCTCGGCAATCTGCACCTTTCTGTCCATATCAAAGCAATGGAATTCCACGCCCTCCTGCTTTTCCTGCAAGGAAAGCAGAGCGACATTATCCACCAGATAAGCTGCATTCATCATTTTCATGCTCATTTTTTACCTCCAAACTCCAGCTTAAATGCTGCTGCACCGTCCTCGCCGGTCTCTACATGAACGGTTGTGTCATAGTAACGATTGGACTTCTTGGAATAGCAATGGGTAAGCCGTGCTTTTCCCTGATTTACCAGTTGCTTTGCCAGTTCCTCTGTCATCTGCTTTCCCAGTGTCTGAAAGAATCTGTTTTCCTTCCAGAGTGCAAATTTACAGTTCTTATCCCTGCAAAACCAACCCTTTGCCGTTTCACAGACATCACTGCCGCAGGCGGGACAGGAGCCAATGACCTTGCGTTCCGGCTGCATCAGCACATCGGCTCCTTTCACAGCCTCGTAGGTTTTTACAAGTCCGCTGACCATGCTGCTGATTTCTCCCATAAAGGCATCGCTGTCATACTCGCCGTGTTCTATTTTCAGCAGTTTTACCTCCCAGTCTGCCGTCATGGATGGAGACTGAATCTGTTCCGGCACCACCGTCACCAGCGCATTTCCCTTGTCCGTAGAACAAAGGTATTTCGTTTTCTTATCGCCCCTGCGCTCGATAAAGCCTTTCTGTACCAGTTTTTCGATGATGGCAGCGCGTGTAGCTGGTGTGCCGATGCCTTTTCGCTCTACACCAGCCGGAAATTCATCCGAGCTGGCACTTTCCATCGCTGAAAGCAGAAGATCTTCGGTAAACCTCTTGGGTGGGCTGGTCTTGCCTTCTTTCAGATTGACACCGGCAAGTTCCAATGTCATGCCTTCCGAAAGCTCCGGAAGATCACCTGCCTCCGCATTCTTCTCAGCATCTTCAACCGGCTTTCCTGCATATTGCCTCCAGCCCATATCCGTGACTGTTTTGCCTTTCGTGCGGAACTTCTGACCGGCACACTCCGCTTCTACTATGGTTTCTGCATAGTGGCAGGGTGTTCCGACCGCACAAATCAGCCGCACCGCCAGCAGAGTAAGAATCGCTTGTTCTCCACTGGGAAGCGAGGAAATGTCATAACCCGCCGCTGTTTTTGTAGGGATAATGGCATGGTGATCGGTGACTTTCTTAGAATTGATGACCTGCGCTGCATTCACCGGTGCCGGTACATCCGCCTGAATCTGAAAGCTCTGCTGGATCACAGAAACAAGTTCCGGCACCAGCGGTGCCATATCATCCGTCAGATACCGGCTGTCGGTACGGGGATATGTCACGAGTTTCTTCTCGTACAGAGCCTGTGTGTAATCCAGGGTCTGCTGGGCAGTGAATCCCAGCTGCCGATTTGCTTCTCTCTGAAGCGATGTCAGATCAAACAAGGCCGGGGGCTTCTCTGATTTTTCTTTCTGCTCTACCTTGGTAATGATGGCACTTCCTGCCTGGCAACACTCTGCCACCAGTTTTTCTGCTTCTGCTTTTTCTTTCATTCGCTCACCGCCCGCTTGAAAATCCCGAAATTTTAATTCTGCCGAGTAGAACGGCTCCGGCTTGAACGCCCGGATTGCTGCATCTCGCATAACCACCATCGCAAGCGTTGGTGTCATCACGCGCCCCACATTCAGGGTCTGCCCATACAGGCATGAAAAAAGCCGGGTGGCGTTGATTCCGACAATCCAGTCGGCTCGCTCCCGGCATAAAGCCGCCTCATATAAGGCATCATATTCTGTTCCCGGTCTGAGCTTCTGAAAGCCTTCCCGGATAGCACTGTCCTCCATTGATGAAATCCAAAGCCGTTCCACCGGCTTTTTGCAGCCGCACTGATGGTAAACCAGTCGGAAAATCAGTTCGCCCTCACGCCCTGCATCGGTTGCACAGATCAGACTCTCCACATCTTTCCGCTGCATGAGCTTTTTCAGGATTCCGAACTGCTTTTTCGTGCTGGCGGACACCTGATACTGCCAATGTTCCGGCAAAATCGGAAGATCATCATACTTCCACTTTGCATACTTTTCATCATAGGCTTCCGGCTGGGAAAGTTCCACCAGATGCCCCACACACCAGCTGACAAGGTAGCCATTGCCCTCCATATAACCGTCTCCGCGCTGATTTGCCCCGATCACCTTCGAGAGACTCATGGCAACCGAGGGCTTTTCCGCTAATACAAGCTTCATTCGATACTGCTCCTTTCGCAAAAAAATTAGCAGCCATGCACCGAAGCGCATGACTGCTATGTAAGGAACGGTATTCTGTTTTAGGTCTACAAACTGGGGCTTTTATGATCTTGCCACAGCTTATCAGTCTATGCACGTCAACTGTTGAAACCGCCGTGTACCGAACGGTACGCACGGTGGTGTGAGAGGACGGCGGCTAGTCACCGCCTCCTACTCGCTTGTGCCCATGTTTCGGCCCTCCACATCATCACTCCGCGCATGCGTTGTGCCTCGCCGCAACGCATTCTGCCCCTCGCTGACTCATCGCCAGGCATCGCTGATGGTGTTCGTCTGCCCATCCTCACTTCTGCAGTATCTGCTTTTCGTTCTCCTGCACACGCCGCTCGAGCGCTGTATACTGCCGGAGCTCGTCCTCGGTAAATCCCCGGAACTTCGCCTGCTCGTAGTCACGCTCCGCGGCCGCGATATCCTGCAGCACCGCATCCGACGCCGGCAGCAGCTCGAGACGAATCTTCCGCGGCTCGCGTTTTTTCTTCGTCATTCCGTTCGCGTCTGCATCCTGTGCCTCGCCACGCTTTCCGAAAAGACCGGTCGCCTCGGCTATTTCCGCCGCTTCACGTCGTTTCCTCGGCACGTCGACCACTTCGAGCATCCCGCGTGAGACCAGCTTCTGCAGCGCGGCGCGCAGATCCCCGCGGCTCATATGCATCAGCTCCGCGAGATCCTTCCGGCTCAGCGCCTTTCCGGCATCCTTTCGATCAGTCGCCTCCACGGCATCTTCCCGCGCAGGCATCTGCGCTTCAGCCCCTCGAGTGAGCGCCTTTCCCGCGTCCTTCCGATACAGCAGCAGCGACAGCTCCGCCAGCGTCATATCATACTTCAGCGCCACCGACTCGAGATAGCGCTCGAGCAGCTTCCGGTCGCGGTACTTCTCCACGATGATCCCATCCTCCGAAATCACCTCCTGCAGCGCCTGGCTCCGCTCCTCACCGAGCTTCTGCGTCCCCGGAATCGTCGCCGGGAACACGAAACCATCCTTCGCCGCATCCACTAGAAAATGATAGACCTGCAGCCGCTTCCGCTCATACGCATCCTCATCCAGCACATGCTTGAAGAAGTCGTTGTAGCACTCGAACATCGCGAGTTTCATCTCCACCGTCCGCGCGAAGCTGATCTTCTGATTCACCAGCGAACCCTTCGTCTTCACATAATAGTAGACCGGCGTCCGCAGCGCATAGAACGTCGTCGCATAGCGCACATACTCGAGATTAAACAGAAAATCCTCGCACCAGCTGAGCTTCGCATCCATCCGGATCCCGTGCGCCTCCACAAGCGAGCGCCGGTACAGCTTATTCCACAGCACCCCATAGTAGTAGTCCGCCGGGTTCTCCATCATGAAGCCAACGAACGCTTCACGCCCGATCACCTGGTCCGCGTCGATATCCCCCTTCTGCGACACCATCTCTCCGACGACACGATAGAAATCCGCGATCACCATGTCGCAGCCCGTCTCCTCGGCCGCCCGCACCATCAGCTTCGTCGCATCCGCCGTCAGCCAGTCATCACTGTCCACGAACTGCAGAAACGTACCCCGCGCCCGCGCGATCGCCTGGTTTCGCGTATCCGACACCCCCGTATTCTCCTTATGCACGACCACCACGCGCGCATCCGCCCGCGCATATCCGTCGCAGATCTCCCCGGACCGATCCTTACTTCCATCATCCATGAGGATCAGCTCGAAATCCCGAAACTCCTGATTCAGAATACTGTCCACACAGCGCGCGAGACTCTTCTCCGCGTTATACACCGGCACGATGATACTGACCTTCGGCTCCATAGGCACCTCCATCAAAAAACTACTTCTAGTTGTACCATAAAACCCTCCCGTTGACACTCGTATATTTCTGCTCACTTTTCCCGGGCCAATGTCTCGGCCCTCCGCCTGCTCACTCCGCGCCCACGCGTCCGCACCCTCCACCTTCTCACGTCGCGTCCACCCATTCGCACTCGTTGCCTTTATCGCGCCCATGCCTCCGCCCACTACCTCCTCACGTCGCATCGAAGCACCAATTCCCTCATGAAAATGTCATATTACAGCATAAATTCGCTCATGAAAGTGTAATGAAGCACGGATTATTCCCTCATGAAAGTGGCAAAATACTGAAAAGAACGCTCATAAAAGTGGCAGAGCACGGAAATCTGAATGGTAAAATTCCGAGTTGTTGAGCTGTTCTTACTTTCTATTTTATCAGATATCGCCTACAGAGTCCATAGCTTCATAGCTCAAAACAGTTCACCCACCAACCATTTGGCTATGTAAAGGGGACGGCTTTTCAGCCGCCCCACCGGTCAACGCTGCGTTAATCAGACAGGTTCATCGTCCGATTCCGCTTCATAATCCTCGTTGACATCCACTTCTTCGTCCTCGTCACCATCATCCTCCGGCAGCTGGAGCGTATCTTCATCCTCATCGTGATAATCCGCATCCGGGTCCGGCTGATTTTTCTTGGACGCAGGCTTTACGCCCTTCATCTTGATATAGAGATAACCGCCGACACCGGCTGCACCGATCACAAACAGAAGCAGCATAATCATCGGAAGCGGAGACGATTTCTTCTGCTCGCTCTCTGTTTTCTGCTCTTCCGGTGCCGGTTCCGTCTCCTGCGGCTTTTCGGTTTCCGCAGGTTCCGTGACTTCCGGCTCCTTCTCCCGATACTTGGCAGCTTCCTCTTCATCCATCAGCGCAAGCAGATCGGCCTCGTCCACCATGTTCAGGAAATGCACATTCTGGTTGCCGTCTTTATCGCGGTCGATGATCAGATAAAAGGTGTTGCCCGCCTTTGTCACCAGCGTAATGAACTGCTGGCTGGATTTATCTTCTTCCTCACCGATATCGTCCACCAGCGTCATATTTCCTTCCGGAGTCAAAGCTGCACTGGATTTCGTCTCATCCTCGTATGACATTCCACTCTGCATCAGATCCAGAAACAGCTTCAGCGCATCTTCACTGAACATGCTGCTGTCTTTTGCAGAATCCGTGACATTCAGGTACTTTCCATGTGCATACCCGGTTTTGCCGTTGAAGTTTACCTTATACCAGTCACCGCATTTTTCGACAATCTCCACCGTATCGCCGGAATGCAGATATCCGATAATCTCCTGATCCATGCCGGGACCGGAACGAAAATGCAGACTGGTGATCCCCGGCACCACCGTACCAGTCTGCTTTTGGGACTTTTCGCTGCCGATATTGTATTCTTTGCCGCCCACCGTAACGATCAGGTTCCCATCCGCATCCGTAGAGACCTCATAGCCATCCGGCAGAACCTGCATGTCCGGGTCGATTTCGATGCTGTCGGTATTGTCCGTTTTCCCCGCATTTGTGCTTTCTGCTGCATCCGTCTCCTGTGCAGCGGTACTGACAGCCGTGTTCTCCTGCACAGCATCGCCCGTATAGGCAAATGCAGTGGTCGTAAAGGTTCCTGCCGCCATCACGCTGGCAAGCAGCATTGCCATCATCTTTTTCATTCCATATCCTCCGTTTCTTTCTCATCCAGTTTCAGGTTCTCCGGGTTGGGAACCGCAGCCTGCGCCAGCTGAATGATGACTGCCAGCTGTTCCGGGGTCAGGCTCTGGGCATGTACCATTTCACAGATTTCGCTGTTTTCCTGCTCGTGGTACTTTCTGTCCCATTCCTTTCTGCGCTCCTCCCATTCATCGCGTTTCCTGCGGGCTTTCTCGCGCTCCGCAGCAATCTTTTCCAGTTTCAAGCTCATATCGTATCCTTTCCGGGCGAATAAACGCCCTATTTTTATCGAATTCTTCCCATGCAGTAGTAGTGCTGCCGCCAGTAGCTCGTCTCAATGGAAGCATAGGAAATTGGTGAGCCACAGTGGATCATCATCCCGTTGCCGACATAAATGCCCACATGGGATGCGCCACTGGTGTTGTAGGTTTTCTGGAAGAAGATCAGGTCTCCGGGCTTTGCCTCACTCTTCGGGATAATGTCGCATTTTCCCATCAGACCGTTGGCCGTCTGCCTGCCTACATTCCAGCCATTGCCGCAGTGGTTGATGACCCAGCTTACAAAACCGGAGCAGTCAAAACTGGTACTCGGCGAGCTGCCGCCCCAAACATAGGGATAACCGAGATATTTCTCTGCTTCGGTAATCATCTTCCGGAATTTTTCATCCGTCAGAGCTTCGCCCGGAATGTCGTAATCCTGGTATTCTCCGCTGGAACCCGCGCCATCCGGCGTTGCAAAGGCTATGCCTGCAAACAGGTCATCTCGATTGCCCCGGCACTCCAGTGTGACTTCGTATCGTTGCAGCTGGTCATCTGTAAGGCCGGAATTTCTTGCAACATAGTCAACGCCCCGATTGAGCAGTGTTACATTGAGGATTTTATACTCATACTGTACCGTCACCTGATAGGTGTAGGTGTGTCCGGTTCCGGTGATTGGATTGTAGCGATAGCCCACACGGGTTTCCTTCCTTGTCCGGATTTCCACCTTTTCCTCCAACTTCAGCTCATACTGCGCTTCAAAAATACTCTGGAGCCGCGCCTGCACCTGGCTTCTCGTATAGTTTTCAAATTCTACGGTCAGCAGAGATGCAAGCTCATAGGGATTGTGACCAATCTCTGCCAGATTGTAGCGATACTCGTCATAGCCCGGATGGTCGCTTTCAATGCGGTCGATTTGTTTGCGAAGTTTATCTTCCAGCTTGGTATAATCCGTCTCCACGCCTTTCAAATCTTCATCTTCTGCCGTGTAGGAAGTCCCCAGCACCACATTGCCGCCGCCATTGATCAAGACGGAGCATGACGAAACCGACCCGGCAATCACCAAAACAAGCAGTCCCACGGCTGCGATACCGATGATGATATGCGAGTGGCTCTGCACAAACTGAAATGCCTTTTCCGTTATACTGGCAGTACCCTGCGCAGCTTTGGCTGTGCCAGCTGCTGTGTTCTCCGTAGCGGCCGCACCTGCCTTCGCAGCGGCATACTCTTTTTTAATGGCCTGCTTCTGCCGCCATCGGGAAAAGAAATTGGAGGCAGCCTGCGGATCAGACTTCATGCGTTCCGTAAAGATGGAATCTACGGCATCTTTATCTGCCTTTTTCTCCAACCGCTCCAGCTTTTTGTACTGCCGCAGCTTTCGACCATACTGGAACCGGGAACCCGCGCGGGCTGCTCCCTCCGCTGAACCTTCGGTAAAATGCGCTGCCTCCACGCCGGAATTATTATCCTGGTCGGCATTGCGCACACTCTGATGCGCTTTGGCTGAAAGTGCATCTGCCGCAAGATTCCCCGGATTCTTTGGCTTTCCGCCTTTTTTCCCGGAAGCCGCTGCATTCTTCTTCGCCTTTACATCCTGCTCTGATTTCAGCTTCTTGCTGCGCATCTTGGCAAGATCGGCCTCGTGACGAATCTGCCTTCGGTGTTCCGCTTTTTTCTTGTTGCTGTCTCCCGTACTGCTGTCTGCGGTTTTGCTTCTGGAATCGCGAAGTGTGTTCTCCGCACCCTCGCGCTCCTGCCGTAGCTTGTCTCCGAGATTCGGATTTTTCTTGCCAGCCATCGCTTACGCCTCCTTCGCTTCCTGCACTTCGGTTAATTTTGTCGTCATAATCCGGTACAGTTCCAGATCGGTCGGGAAACGATCAACGAACGGCAAAATCACATTTCCGTAGAACAGCAGTCCTTCGCCTTCACCGGAGTGGGTCACATAGGACAGCTGATGTGGGCTGATATTCAGCTGATCCGCCAGAATCTGACGATCACCGGCTGCCTGATTCAGCATATAAATGAAGTCGCTGTTCTCAAAAATGTTCGTCACTTCGCGGGAAGAAAGCAGGTCTTTCACGTTCTGGGTGATGCCGGTGGGAATACCGCCCCATTTACGGAATCGCTTCCAGATTTCCACGCTGTAAGCCGCTGTCTGCTCCTCTTTCAAAAGCAGATGGAACTCGTCCATATAGTAGCGGGTGGCTTTACCGGCGTTACGGTTGGCGGTCACACGCCCCCAAACCTGATCCTGCACCACCAGCATACCGATCTTTTTCAGCTGCTTGCCCAGCTCCTTGATGTCATAGCAGACCAGCCGGTTATTGATATCTACGTTGGTGCGGTGGTTAAACAGGTTCAGCGAACCGGTCACATAGATTTCCAGTGCCGTTGCCACATGGTGTGCTTCCTTTTCATCCTGCCGGAGCAGTGCCTCGTACAAGTCCTGTAACACCGGCATATTCTCCGGCACCGGGTTCTCAAAATAGGTCTGGTAAATCTGATGCACACAGCGGTCGATAACCGTCTTTTCTACCGGCTGCAAGCCTTCCTTGCCGCCCACGATCAGCTCACACAGGGACAGGATAAAATCTGCTTTCAGAGCAATGGGATTATCCTCTTCTGAATAATTCGCGTTGATGTCCATCGGATTGATATACTGCGTGCTGGAAGGGCTGATTTTAATAACCTGCCCCTCAAATTTCTGCACCAGAGCCGTGTACTCGGCTTCCGGATCGCACACGATTACATCGTCATCCGTCACCAGAAACGCATTGGCGATTTCTCTCTTGGCAGAAAAGGATTTACCGGAACCGGGAGTACCAAGAATCAGCCCGTTGGGGTTCTTGAGCTTTTTCCGGTCAACCATGATCAGGTTGTTGGACAGGGCATTCAACCCATAGTACAGAGCCTCTTTCCCGGTCTGAAACAGTTCCTGAGTGGTAAACGGCACGAAAATTGCCGTGCTGCTGGTAGTCATGCTGCGCTGAATCTCAATCAGGTTCTGTGCCAGCGGCAGGCAGCTCATCAGCCCCTGCTCCTGCTGAAAGTCCAGACGGCGCAGGTTGCAGTTGTACTTCTGTGCGATGCTGGAAGCCTGAAACACGTTGGTCTCCAGCTCCTGCTCCGTCTCGCCGGTGTTCATCACCAGAAAGGTCAGCAGGAACATACGCTCATTCTGGCTCTGTAATTCCTTCAGCAATGCCTTTGCGTCCTTACCATAAGTCGCCAAATCCGACGGAATGATGTCCATATCGTATCCGGAACGGACTGCTTTCTTCTGTTCCTCAATCTTGGAACGATCCAGCTCCGTGATGGTATGCTTAATGGACTTGATTGCTTTGTTCTGGTCTACCGACTGAATGTGCATGGTCACGATCTGGCTGGATTCCATATCCAGAAAGTCCTTCAGCAGCTGATCCGACAGGTCGGAAGCTGTGATCTGGAGATAGGACATAGAACCATACATCCCGCCCATCTGAAAAATCCGGTTCTTCGGAAAGGCAAATCCGGTCGGAGCAATAAAGTCCTTTACCGACAGCCCGCTCTCCGGCAGCCACTTCCAATCAAAATTGAACCGGTCATGGTCGCCCATGTGGAACATATCGTGCATCAGATGAAGCCGTTCCTTGCCGTTCAGCAGTTTTGCCCGGACACCCAAGCGTTTGAAGTTGTTCATCAGGTCAATCTCAATGTGAATGAGCCTCGGCTTTGCCTGTTTCATGGCTTCTGCTTCAATGCCAAACGTCAGGTACTTCGTCTTGGTCAGGCCGTTGTTGCCCTGGGCAAGCTGGCGGCGCAGCATGGTGCTGTACTCCGTGCGCACCGGATTGAAATGATCCTTCTGGTACGGAATACGCACCATCTTCTCAAAATTCGAGGCATCCGTAGCCATATTCATAAAAGAAAGCTCAAAGCGGATGCTGGAATCAAAGAAGTTCAGGAAGCTGCACCATTCCTCAAAGATAGCCGTCTGATCCTCCTGTTGTGCCAGCTGATAATTGATATCCTGAAACTGGATGGTTTTGGTGTAGTAGTTGTCCGTCACACGGCAGATACCGTCCGGGAACATCCGCTGAAAAGGAATGCTCTCCTGTGCCGAATGCGGAATCGTGCGGTCACCCCTTGCTCGGTCAATCACCGTCTGCACCTGTTTCTGCTCTGCGGCTGACAGATGAGACGGCATTCGGATGTCATCCTGCTTTTTATTCTTCGCTGTCAGCTTTTCGAGAATTTTGAACAATGCGATTTACCTCCATTTCCATGTCTGCCTGCTGAACCAGCAGTGCATAGTAATTTTTTGTTTTGTAAGGCCGCGTTTTCGGCCTCTTGAACTTTGCCTCATAGAAGTGCTTTGCCACCACTTCCAGCGGCTGACCGTCTTTCTCGTACATGGCAAGAAAGAAAAGCGGCAGCATCACTGCCATCATGCCAAGTGCAGCAAGGCTCAGATTCCCGCTGGACTTGAGCAAAAAGAAAACCGGAACGCCAATCAGCGCACCGGCTCCGAAGCAGAAAATCTGCCGTTTGGTCAGGTTCATAAAGACCTTGGTTTTGACCTTTGAAAGGTCACGCGGTACAGAAATATAAGATGCCACGAATCATGCCTCCTTCCTTAATGCGCTGCAAACACGGATTTTGCGAGGCTTCCCGTCTTAAACAGCGTAAATGCCAGCAAAACCGTATAGCCCATAACGCCCCAAATGCTGCTGATGATGTTATCCGAAAAGGACAGGTTCTGAATCAGAACTGCGTAGATGCCTACACAGATCATGATAAGAAACCCCTGGAATCCCAGTGCAAACAGGGAGCGCAGATAGTTTTGACCGGTATGGCTCTGCTCATGGTTTCCAAAGGTTGCGAACGGAATCGGCGCAAGGCTCACCATGAGGTAAATTTCCACCATTCGGCCATACACGATGACAAAGATGATAGCCGACAACGCCAGCATCGTGACCTGAACCACAAAGGTCTGCAAATACAGTCCCAGCAGCGGTCCCAAGTCCATGCCTTCCAGTGTAGCCTGCATTGCTGTCAGGGTCGCATCGCTGACGGACGTACTGCCGGAAATCAGACCGCCACTTCGGGAGATCACTTGCTGCGCCACATCAAAGACAGCCATCGTGATATTGAATGTGTTCGAGATCAGAGTCACTGCCAGAAAGGTCTTAAAGACCCATTTGAAAAATGTCCAGGTCTCGAAATTTGCCAGATTGTTATGCTCGATGAGCATTTGGATCAGCTCATAACAGGCGATGAAAGTCAGCACCATTCCGGCAATGGGCAGGATCACGGATTCCGAGATGTTGCGGATCATAGAAAAAACCGCAGGTGAAAAGTTCGCCGGTGTGGTTCCCACATCGCCTGCGATCTGTCCAACCTGCTGGTTGACCGAATCGAACATCCCTGAAAGATTTCCCATGATACCGCTGATGATCATGCTCTTGAGCCAATCTGTGATCTGTTCAAGGATACTCTGCATGAGCTGCCTCCTTCCTTACGCAAACACGCCGAACAGCTTCGCCATCCGGGACAGAAGCATAAACAGCTGTGAGAAAAGAGACAGTGCCGATGCAGTTGTAGTAAGAAACGCCATAGATTTGTCCTCCTGTAACTTGTCCGGCTTATCAGCCGGTGCGATTCTAAACTGCGGTTCTGCGCCATACTTCCAACATGTGCACCTGCCAGAGAGCGCAGAAAATAGCCAGCTGCGGAGATTGCCTGCACCTGACTATGTAACCGGCAGCTTTCGCCGCCCGGTCGGAATCTTCGCTCCGACAGCCTTTGCTTAACCGAACAGACCGGAAAGCAGCGGCACCAGAGTCGTGCCGATCAGTGCTACACCGCCACCGGCCATCAGCTGCTTCATGCCCTGAGACTTTGGTTGTGTAATATAAAGAAGCAATAGAAGTGTAAAATTTTTTGCCGTTCCTATCCGGCACTTGCGCATTGTGCCAGACAGGTCGGGCATTATTCGGGCAAGTCTACCTTGCCGACAAAAGAATAATAGATTTCAATTTCCTGCCTGCGGTTTTTGTTCTCGTCATAGCTGCACTCATGCACTACGATTTTCTCGATAAACTCCCGCAGCATGGTAGGGGTAAGTTCCTCAAAGCTGGTGTACTTGCGGACAATGTTCATAAACTTCTCGGCGTTTACCGTGGCTTCCTGCGCCTTTGCAAGTTCCCCTTGCAGTTCGGCGGCTCTCTCTTTAAGCTGCCGCTGCTCGGCTTCATAGTCTGCCGACAACTCCGCAAACCGTTCATCAGAAATGCGCCCGGTCACGCTGTCCTCATAAAGCCGCTTGAAGATAGCGGACAACTCGGCTATGCGCTTCTCGGCTGCGTCCAGTTCCTTTTTCTTGGCGGCATTTCTGCGCTTGCCCCCGTCCTCGTTCTGCTCGATCAGCAGCTTCATAAACTGCTTTTCGTGCCTTGCCGCATAGTCGGTCACTTTCCGCAGATTGGCGGTCACTCCCGCTGTCAAAAGGTCGGTGCGGATAAAGTGCGCCGTACAGTCCTTGACACGCTTCTTGTAGTTCCCGCAGATGTAGCAGTCCTGCCGCCTTGTCTTGTTCTCATACCTCTGCTGGTAGAGGACGCTGCCGCAGTCGGCGCAGAACAGCAAGCCGGAGAACAAGCCCACTTCATCATAGCGGTTGGGGCGTTTGCGCTGCTTGCGTAACTCCTGCACCCGTTCCCATGTGGCAAGGTCGATAATCGGCTCATGGGTGTTCTCGAATACCGCTTGCTTTTCCTCCGGGTTTTCTACGCTGGACTTCACCTTGTAAGAGATTTTCTCGGTCTTGAAGTTCACCGTATGCCCTAAATACTCCTTGCGTTCAAGGATATGGACAATCGTGTTGGTCGCCCATTTGTACGGGTAATCGGGGTAGTAGCGGCGGGTGCTGCCCGTCCTGCGGTACTCAAGCGTCCCCGGCGTGGGGATCTCCTGCTCGGTGAGGACGCGGGCGATCTTGGTGGGCCCGTTCCCCGCAAGGCACAGGCTGTATATCTGCCGTACCACGGGGGCGGCTTCCTCGTCGATGACAAAGCGTCCGTCCTCTCCCTTGAGGTAGCCGTAGACGGGCTGGCTGGTCAGGGGCTTGCCGCTCATGCCCTTGCTTCTGAAAACTGCCTTGATTTTCCTGCTCGTATCTCTCACCATCCATTCGTTAAAAAGATTTTTCAGCGGCGTTAAGTCGTTGTCGCCCTGTGCGCTGTCCACGCCGTCGTTGATGGCGATGAAGCGCACGCCCTTCTTGGGGAAGGTGATCTCGGTGAACATTCCGACCTGCAAGTAGTTTCTGCCCATTCTCGAAAGGTCTTTGGTAATCACGCACTTGACCTCGCCGTTTTCCACGCAGTCCATCATCTCCATGAAGCCGGGCCTTTGGAAATTCGCGCCGCTCCATCCGTCGTCCACGAAAAAGCGGCAGTTCAAAAATCCATTATCCCGTGCAAAGGTTTCAAGGATGCGTTTTTGGTTCTCAATGGACAGGCTCTCGCCTTGCTGTTCATCGTCCTTGCTCAATCTTGCGTAAAGGGCTGTGATAGGGGTCTTTTGGGTGGCTTGTCTTAACATAAATCCTCCATTTCCGACAGCCGCCCCGCTATTCCGTATGAACATCATACCACAGGGGGCGGCTGTCTGTATAGCGGGTAAAAGCAAAATTTGCTGCTTTATCGCCCGTCAAAACGACGATTTTTACAGCCGGGCTTATCACGAAGCGGAAGCGGTGCGGGTATTGGCGGCGGCCTCCGCTGCCAGCACCTTCATCATCTTGTCGGCTGCGGTGGCGGCAGCGTCCTTCTTGAAGTAGCCGGACACCACAAGTACGGTGTTGCCCATGCGTACCTCGGTCACGCAGTCCGGGCGGCGGGCTTCCTCTTTTGCGTTCATGCGCGGGTTTTCAGTCATTCGCTGCTCCTTTCGTTTCGTAAGCTGCCATTCGCCGCAGCATATCCACGGCGCGGGCGGCAAGGTCGGCGTAGTACGGGTCGTCCGTATGAGCGTCCTTTGCTTTGAAGGCAAGACGGATTGCGCGGATCGTGCGCTCCACCTCCCTTGAGGTAAATCCGCCGTTCACCGCATCGGCGGCAAGGTTGGCGATATAGATGCAGTCCCCGTCGGAGAAGCCGTCCTGCACCCGCATACGGCCTATCTGCTCCAGCACGCCGTTCTTTGAAGCGGCGGTGCGCGTCCTGTCATCGGCAAACCACAGCACATCGCCGTTTGGAATTTCGGCGGCAGCTGCCTTTATTAAATCAACCGCCTCGTACATATACATGGCGTTCACCGCCTGTCTGCGGCTGGAAGCATAGTCCTCGGTGATGGGTGTTGGCAGCTTCGGTCTGCCGCGTTTTCTTTTCTTCTCAGTCATGGGCTGTTTCTCCCTTCCCGGCAATATCGGCAGCGGCTACCGTTATTCCTTTTTTCTGCTCTGCCAGCATACCTTTCAGCCTGTCCAGCTTCTCCGTTGCGGTCTGCCTGCGGAAATTCTCGCCCGTAAAGAGGATAGGGGCGCACATTTCCAGCAATCGGTCATATATCCGGGCGTGGGCGGTGTCCTGCGGGTTTTGCAGGCTGTCCAATGTCAGATTGGTGGTAACGATTAGGGGCTTGCCGCTGCGGTATCGGCTGTCGATCACGTTGTAAACCTGCTCCAAGCCGTACTCCGTGCCGCGTTCCATGCCGAAATCGTCGATGATAAGCAGGGAGAAGCGGCAAAGGCGCTCGATATACTCATTGCGCCCCTCAAAGCTGGCAGTCAGGTCATTCAAAATGGCTGAGAAGTTCGTCATGCGGACGGGGACTTCCTGCTCCATGAGGGCATTGGCGATGCACCCGGCAAAATAGCTTTTCCCCGTGCCGACCTTACCCCAGAGTAGATAGCCGATGTTTTCCTCACGCATGGTTTCCCAATGCTCCGCATAGAAGTGCGCAAGCTCCATCTGCGGGCATTTGCCGTTGTCGTTGGCAAACGTCCATTCCCGCATTTTGCTGTCGGTAAAGCCCCGACGCTTCAATTCCTCTACGGCTTGAAGGTGCTTCCTGCGCTTCCTCTCCGCTTCCTCCTTATCGTATTGAGCCTGTTCGCATTGACAACGGCGGGGAAGCAGCCTGCCCTCCATGGGCGGCTTGTCCATGCGGAACTGCTTGGACGTGCGGCAACTGCCGCAGTACAAAAGCCCGTCCCCGCCCGTGTAGTCCTGCGTCTCGGCTGCGGCATCGAAAACCTTTTCAAAATCATTCGTCATAGGCTCTGTCCCTCCTTATAGGTGTAATCGGGCATACCCTGTTTCGGGGCGCACCCGGCGGTATCGGCTGCCGCCCATCTGCGTATGGTGGCGGCGTGGTTTTGGTATTTCCTCCCGGTGGATGCGATATAGCCGGAAAGACGGTCGATATAAAACTCCCATTTGTCGGGCAGCTCTGCTTGCAGCTCGGAAAGCTCCGTATCTGAAAGCAGTACATTTTCATATCTGCCGTGGCAGCGGGCGGGGGCTTGTCCCGTCTTTCTCTCTCCCTCTTTTTCTATCTCTATATCTATCTCTTTCTCTATCTCTATCTCTGGTGGACAA
>ENA-OYZX01000013-OYZX01000013.1-human-gut-metagenome-genome-assembly--contig:-NODE-13-length-87087-cov-7.885479_pt1 | contig 87087 bp, 97 predicted proteins | sample MGYA00243296_ERZ653489 | MGnify/ENA primary metagenome ERZ653489 (study PRJEB26926, sample SAMN06165098) | human gut metagenome | biome: ENVO:00009003; feature: ENVO:2100002; material: ENVO:00002003... | reverse complement strand
CGCCGAACGGGGCCATGGGTCAAAATCTCGTGTCCATTTTCTTGGGTACAGTTTAAGCTCCCGTTAGGGTCAGCGTTTGGGTCAGAAAAAAGTGGTATCCGAAAATGACAACTTATGAAAAGCAAAAGTCCTCGAAATCAGACGATTTCGAGGACTTTTGGTACGCCGTGAGGGATTCGAACCCCCGGCCTTCTGGTCCGTAGCCAGACGCTCTATCCAGCTGAGCTAACGGCGCGTGTCCTTTCAGACAACAAAGGTAGTATAGCACTGTGAAGCGCAAAATGCAAGCCCTTTTTCAAATTTTTTACTGTTTTCGTTTGATTATACCGCAACGAGCACTCTCATCCGATAAAATATGCAGGCGTCAGCGGCGGAATATCGCCGCCGACGCCTGCTTTCCGCTTGAAAAGCTCGTCGAATGCTTACAGGTCGTCGCGGTTGACGGGGCAGGACATACAGCGCGGGCCGCCGCGGCCGCGGGAAAGCTCCGCGGACGGGATGGTGATGACGTCGATGCCCTTCTTGACGAGCAGCTCGTTGGTGACGTAGTTGCGGTCATAGGTGATGACGCGCCCGGGCGCAATGCAGAGGGTATTCGAGCCGTCGTTCCACTGCTCGCGCTGCGCGGCCAGCAGATCGCCGCCGCCGCAGCGGATCAGGTCGACCGCAGGCAGCTTGAGCTCGAGGGCCAGAATATCCTTCAGTTCGTCCTTGAGGGCGGCGAACTTCAGCTCACCGTGCTCGTCGAGCATCATCTCGTAGACGCTCAGCGGGCCCTCGATCTCGGGATGGATGGTGAACTTGTCGTAATCGACCATCGTAAAGACGGTATCGAGATGCATGAACGCGCGGGTCTCGGGGATATCGAAGGCAAGGACCTTCTTGAAGCCAGAGTTCTGCAGCAGGTTGCGGGCAAAGGTCTCCGCGCCGGAGACGGTGGTGCGCTGGGACAGACCGACCGCCACGATGTCCTTGGAGAGCACGAGCACGTCGCCGCCCTCGATGGAGTAGCTGTCGGAAAGGTCGTACCACTGCTTGTTCTCCTCCGTGGCAAAGTCACGGTTGTAGAGGTACATATACTTGAGCAGCAGGCTCTCGCGCTTGCGGGCGGGCGTGTGCATCCGGTGGATGTTGATGCCGTTGCCGACGCAGGCGCCGGGGTCGCGGGTGAAGTAGAGGTTGGGCATCGGGTCGGAGACGAAGGGATAGTCGTCCTCAACGAGGTCCATGAGGGAGGTGGCCTCCTTGGTGGCGACCTCGCTGCGCTTGATGCCGGCGATCAGCTCGGCGACCATCTGCTTGGGCGGCATATTCAGGAGATAGCTCGTCATGGACGCGCGCAGGCCCTTGGCATGGATCTTGCTGATGTTCAGGAAGTCGTTCACTAGCTGGATCTGGCGGGCGGGATCGGCGATGGCCTTGGCGACCTCGTCGACGTAGTAGACGACCTCGACGCCGTTCTCACGCAGAACGCGGGCGAAGTTGTCATGCTCCTCCTGCGCGATCTTGAGGTAGGGCACATCGTCGAACAGCAGACGCTCGAGCGTGGCGGGCGTCAGCGCCTCCAGCTCCTTGCCGGGGCGATGCAGCAGGACCTTATTGAGCTTTCCGATCTCGGAAAAATTATGGATACCGGGGTACATAGTTGCTCCTTTCCCGGGACGGCGGCGCAATGCGCAGCCCTCCCAACGGTCTGAACAGCAGCCGGAAATTCGTCGGCCGGCTTATTCAGGTTCAACACTTTTTATCTGGATGCTCGCGCGTTTCTCATAGCTTTTCACTAAAACCAGTATACTCGGCCGCGCAAAAAATGGTAGTATCAGTGTTTTGCGTTTTTCATGTGCCAGTCAGCCTTCGAGCGACTCCAGCAGCGCCGCGCGGAAGACCTCCATGCCGGCGAGCAGGCGCTCGTCCGACTCATAGGAGTAGTTGATGCGGACATAGTTCCGCCCGCCGTTCTTGAACGGGTAGAACACATAGCCCGGAATGAGGATCAGGCCCATGTTGTAGGCCCGGTTGATGAACCGCTTGCTGTCCACCCCGTCTGGCAGGCGGCACCAGATGTACACGCCGCCGCGCGGTCGCTCATAGGACACGCCGAGGGCAGCCATCTCGTCGAGCTTCTCGCACACAAGCCGCTGCTTGCGGCTGTAGCTGGCGCGGAACTCATCGAGCGCCTTATAGTAGGTGCCGTCGTCGAGATAGCGGCCCAGCAGCTTCTGCGTCATCCAGTCCGACGCCATCAGGCGCACGGAGACCAGATAGCTCAGGCTGCGGATGACGTCGGCGTTCGCCGCGACGACCGCGATGCTCAGGCCCGTGACAAAGGTCAGCGAGAAGGAATAGATGTAAATGACGTTTTCCAGCGTGTCGAACGCCTTGATGGGCGGCAGCTTCTCGCCCTCGTAAACGAGCTCGCTCGCGGCGTCCTCCTCCACGATGGGAACACGGTAGGTGTTGGAGATCTCGATGATCTTCTTCCGCCGCTCCAGCGAGAGGATGTGGCCGGTGGGATCGTGAAAGCTCGAGTTGACGAAAATGAAGCGTGGATGCTTGTGAAGGATGAGCTTTTCAAGCAGGTCCACGCGCATCCCGTCCTGATCCACCGGCACGGTGAGGATCTTCGCGCCGGCCAACTCCATCGCGCGGGACATATCCGGGTGGACCGGCTCCTCCATGACCACGGTGTCGCCGGGCTGGACGAGGAGCGTCACGATGAAGTCCACCGCCTGATTCGTCTCGGACAGAATCTGTATTTCGCCGGTGGACGCCTTGACGCCCTTGGTGCTGAGGAAGGAGACGAGCTTCTGCCGCAGGAACTTATCGCCCTTGTAGGGACTGTAGAAATACTGACAGCAGCCCGCGCTCGTCATCAGCGGCGCGATGTCGTGCGCGACGCGCTCGGGACGGAACACCTCGTTGGTGGAGATGCCGCTGCCGAGGGAGTATTTGCTCTCGTCGGTAAAGCGCTGGAAAAGATCGTCAAAGGTCTTTTCCATGTCGAGGTGGCGATCCTTGATCTCATTGATCCAGTTCACGCGGCGGCTCGGCTTGTCGGAGGCTCCCGCCTCCCCTTCCCCGCCGTCCTCCGCCGTGGGCGGGACGGCGACGACGTAGCCGATGCCCTGCCGGGACTCGATCCATGCGTCGCTCTTGAGCTCGCCATACGCCTTGACGACCGTGTTGCGGTGGACCTCAAGCATTTGAGCCAGGCCGCGCTCCGAGGGCAGCACGCTGCCGGACGGCAGCGCACCGCACATGATCTGCGCGCGAAGCTGATCCACGATCTGCAGATAGACCGGTATTTTGCTTTGTTTATCCAGCTTGACGTCCATGGTATCTCCTTCTCCGCTGCGGTCCTTGTGAAAAGGAGCCGGAGAACCTCTACGGTGCTCCGGCTCTCGTTTGCTATGTAACGATGATCCTGCCCGTCTTACTTAAAACAGCAAATGCGCGATGGGGCAGACGATCAGCAGGCTGATGATAGTACGCTCAAGGAAGATCACGAACAGCTCCCAGACGTTGAGGGGCAGCTTGGAGCCGAGGATCAGACCGCCGACCTCGGAGAGGTAGAGCACCTGCGTGACGGAGACGACCGCGACGATGAAGCGGGCCATATCGCTGGCACACTCCGCGATCAGAATGGCGGGCGTGAGCATATCGGTGAAGCCGACGATCATCGTGGAGGCAACCGCACCGGCCTCGGGCACACCGAGCAGCTCCAGCAGGGGCTTGAAGGGCAGACCCAGCCAGGCGAAGATCGGGGTGTGGTTGGCAAGGATCAGAGCAACGGTACCGACCGCCATAACGGTGGGCAGAACGCCGAACCACATGCTGCAGGCGTTCTTGGCGCCGCTGGCGAAGAACTCGCCGATGCCCTTGTGCTGCGCGACGCGCTTGAGCGCAAGGTCCATGCCGTACTCAGTGGAGTTCTTGTAGCCCTCGGGCAGGGTGTCGGGAGCGGCCTTGCCGGGAACCAGATAGGTGTCGGGCTTGTTGCGCAGCGGGTAGAGATAGGGGCAGATGATGGCGCAGACGATGCCGACGAGGCAGACGATCAGGTAGTAGATGCCGAACTTGTCGAGCATACCGACCGTATCGAGAACGACGAGGGTGAAGGTGATGGAAACAGCGGAGAAGAGCGTCGCGATGATGCTCGCTTCCTTGGCGGTGTAGTAGCCGCCCTCGTACTGGTTGCAGGTGAGCATAACGCCGAGGGTGCCGTCGCCGATCCATGAGGTGATGCAGTCGACCGCGGCACGACCGGGGACCTTGAAGAGCGGGCGCATGACCTTGGTGAGCTTTGCGCCGACGAACTCGAGCAGACCGAAGTCGAGCAGCAGGGGCAGCAGGAGGGCTGCGATGACGAAGATGATGACGAGGGTGGTGAGCAGGTCATAGAGCACAAAGCCGCCCTGATCGCCGCTGGTGATGAGGCTCACAAGGCCGGTACCCTCAGAGCCCACACCGAGGTAGGTCAGCCACACGAAGATGGCGGCCAGCACACGGATGACGACCCAGATGGGGCCGCAGGAAAAGCATTCCTTGAGGATGGGGCTATCCATGATGAACTTGGGCTTTCCCAACGCAACAAGGCACATGACGGCGGAGACCGTCAGGATGATGACGCACAGCAGGGGCAGGAAGCCGCCGATGGCGCCGGAGATGATGTCCGCGATGATCTTGACGACGACCGTCCAATCACCGTCCGCATTCTTGACGGGGATCATGAACAGGATAACGCCGATGATCGAGGGGATGAGGAACAGAGCCTTCAGGCTGCCCCTGCTCTTGGTGGTGTTGTTTTCCACTTTCTTCTCTCTCCTTAAAAGATAGATTGACGCGAGAACCAAAAACCGATCTTCCTTCCCGTCTTTTTTTGGTCAATTCGCTGTCATTTACTACTTTATACTAAATTAACAGGTTCGCAAGTACCAGTTGGAGTTGCAGATTGTATACCAGTCATAGATTCGGCAGCACTTCTGCCTCTTTTTATGTGCATTTGGCTCAAATTCAAACGCCGCTTTTTGGCATTTCCGCCCGTTTTTCCCGTTTGTCACAGCAAAATGACCACATCGGCGCTCTCCGATTTGGTCCTTTGGCAGAATTGGCCTGAATGCAGCGTTTTTCCGCTCAGCGCGGAGCCAGCGTGACCGTGAGCCGGTTCTCGCTCACCGTTTCGTCCCGCACCGTCAGGCGGTAGCATAGCTCCAGCGTGCCGCACGCTCCGTCAAAGGACGCGCAAACGCTGTCCGTATGAAGCTCCATTGTCAAGCGTCCGAGGGGAAGCTCATAGAATATGGTATGGCACTCTCCCGCCGCGAAGGTCATCTCGCTGCGCACCGCGCCGCGGCGCGTGAGCGTGACTCGGCCGTCCGCGAAGCGGAGCAGTGTTTTGACGGTGCCGGCCTCCGACGGCTCTTCGTAGGCGAGCAGCCAGCCGTCCGCCGTATGCTTGAAGACGCCCTCGCACACCAGCTCGCTTACATCCTCCTCCGCGCCGGGGCAGCGCTGCACGCCGCACACGCGGACGGAAACGTCCTCTTTCACAAGCGATCCCCCTTTCTTTTTTCACATTCTGCCTGTTTTTGCTATGGCATTTTGACGCAGAGTGTGCTATCATCATGGAAACTGAAATCTGCATCACAGGAGGCGCAGCATGAAAATCGAATTGACGGAAAAGCAATTCCGCCGTCTTCTTGATCTGGTCTATATCGGCAACTGGGTGCTCAACTCCACGCGCGGCGACGACCGCATCCGCGAGTACGACGAGGTGGAGAGCACCGTTTTCTCCAACTGCATCAACCACGGCATGGTGCCGCTGGTCGAGTCCTATCAGGGCGAGCTGATCCCCTCGCGCGCTTTCGCCGAGGGCGGCATCCACGAGGCTATTCTCGCTTACGAGGACACGATGTTCTTCGAGATTCTCGCCCAGGAGCTCGCCCTGCGCGACATGGACTCCGACGCGCCCACGCCGGAAAATTACGACGAGCTGCGCGAGCGCATGGACGTGTACTTAGGCGAATTCGAGCAGCACGGGACCGACAACATCACCGTGGAAATGTAAGACCGGAAAAAAGAAACGCCGTGACCGCGCGGCTTTTCTTTTTTGCACTTTCGCTATGATCGGATCGCCATGCGCTCCCATTTTCCGCTGCGGTAGCGGGCGTAGAAAATGACGCTGCGCGTCGCCCAGTCGAGGATCGCGTGGGCGAACCACACGCCGACTACGCCATAGCCGAGGTAGCGGCCGATGACATAGGCTCCCAGCACACGCACGAGCCACATGGTGATCATGCTCACGACCATCGTGAAGGTCGCGTCTCCCGCGGCGCGCAGAAAATATGGGATCATAAACGACGGAAGCCAGAGGAGGATGGCGCTGCCGCCGTGGATGAGCATGACCTCACGGGCCAGCACTGCCGCTTCGGGCGCGACGTCGTACACGCGCAGAATGAGCGGGATGCAGAGGATCAGCGTGATGTTGATAAACGCCATGACCGCATAGGTCGCAACGGTCAGCTTTTTCATATAGTACCGCGCGCGGTCATAGGCGCCCGCGCCGACGCATTGGCTCACCACGGTGGTCAGGCCCATGCAGATGGCCTGCCCGGCAAACACATGGAAATTGCCCATCGTATTGCCGATGGCGTTGGCCGTGATGCTCGCCGTGCCAAAGGTGGAGATGAGGCTGAAGAGGATGAGCCGTCCGAAGTGGAACATCCCATTCTCCACGCCGCTGGGGATGGCAATGCGGAAGATGTTGCGCATGACGCGCTTTTCAAAGCGGAACGCGCGGATGTCGGAAAGATGCAGCTCGAGCTTTTCGTTGAAGAGCAGCCACACGATCACGACCGCCGCCACCGTGCGCGAGACGAGCGTGGGAATGGCGACGCCCGCCACATCGAAGCCGAGGCCGAAGATCAAAATGGCGTTGCCCGCCACGTTGATGCCGTTCATCAGCAGCGAGACCTTGAGCGACACGCCGGAGCGCGACATCGTGCGGAAGAGCGCCGCGCCGCCGTTGTAGAGCGCGATGCCCGGAATGGAGGCCATAACGTAGCTGTAATAGATGTTCGTCGCCTCCATGACGTCCGCGTCGATGTGCCCGAAAAGGCGGGTGACGATCAGGTCCCGGAACAGGTATAAAAGCGCCGTCACCGCCAGCGACACCACGCCGAGCAGCACCATGAGCTGCTGCGCGCTGCGGCAGGCCTCCTCCCGCTCGCGCCGGCCGAGGTACTGACCGGCCACGACCGCGCCGCCGGTCGCCATGGCGGAAAAAATGTAGATCATCAGCGCGCTGACGCTGTCCACGAGCGACACCGCCGAGATCGACGCATCGCCCACGGTCGCGACCATCAGCGAGTCCGCAAGACCCACCGTGATGCCGAGCAGCTGCTCGGCCAGCATCGGCAAAATCAGGCTCACGAGCTGACGGTTGGTAAATTCAATATTTTGTCTCCCCGCGAGCGGGGACATCTGCTCATCCATTCCGAAATCATCGGCGAGCTCCGCCGAAGCCTCCCTTTCTTTGTCCGGCACCGCCGCGCGGCAGATAACCATAATGAGTATAGCGGTTTTCGCCCACCGCGTCAAGGACGGCCGGGCGGTTTTTGTATCGTGTGGGATAAAATGACGCCGAAATCCATACAATGGACAAAGCAAATAAACGGAGGTGTCCTTATGCAAAAAAGGCTGCTGCGTTGGGAGCTGATCGGCTTCGCGTTCACCGGCGCGGTCGGTACGCTGCTGCATTTCGTGTACGAGTGGACCGGAGGCAATCCGCTCATCGCGGCGTTCTGTGCCGTCAACGAGTCCACTTGGGAGCACATGAAGCTGCTGTTCGTGCCGTTCTTTCTCTTCACCATGGTTGAATTCATCGTTTTTGCCGAGCCGCTGCGTAGCTTCTTTGCCGCCAAGGCCGCGTCCATTCTGCTCGGTCTGCTCGCGATCCCCGTGCTCTTCTACTCGCTCGGCGGGATGTTCGGCAAAACGCCGGACTGGGTGAACATCGCCATTTTCTTTCTCGCGGACGCGCTGCTCTACTTTATGAGCTTCCGTCTGCTCACGCGCGGCGCGCTGCGCGGCGGCGCGTGGCAGCTCGCCGGTTTTCTCCTGCTGTGGGCGCTGGCCTTCGCATTCGTGTTCTTCACCTACCGCCCCATCCGCCTCCCGCTCTGGCAGGACCCGACGAATGGGCTCTACGGGCTCGCCGCGGCAAGGGCCGCGGGATAAATCTCATCATCTGGTGCAGCAAGGAGGGCAGCCGCCGCAGCGGCTGCCCTCCTTGCCATTGTTCTGTTCTTCCTTTCAGCTCTGCTTCGCCAGCAGCGCCGCGCCGATGACGCCCGCGCGGTAGCCGAGCGTGCAGAGCTCGATGCGCGTGTGACGCACGGCATAGCGTGAGCCATAGCTCAGCGCCCGCACCCTCTCCCGCAGCGGGACAAGCAGCGCGTCGCCCTGATTGGCCACGCCGCCGGAGAGCGCGATGACCTCCGGGAAAAAGATGTTGACGATGTTGGCAACGCCGCAGGCAAGGTCGTCCAGATAGCGGTCCACCACCGCCTGCGCGGCGGCATCGCCGCGCTGCGCCGCGATGAACGCCGTGCGTCCGTCCACCGCACCGTTCTCCTCGGCTGCGGCGTGCATCCGGCTCTCGGGATGCGCGGCCATCGCGCGCTTTGTCTCACGGATGAGCGCAGTCGCGCTGGCATAAGCCTCAAAGCAGCCGCGCCGTCCGCAGGTACATTCCTCGCCGCCCGCGCGGATGACCATGTGGCCCAGCTCGCTCGCCGCACCGGTGTAGCCCGTGAGCATTTTGCCGTCCAGCACCACACCGCCGCCGACGCCTGTGCCGAGCGTAACGATCACGGCGCTCTGCGCACCTTTGGCACAGCCGACCAGCGCCTCCGCCAGCGCGGCCACGTTCGCGTCGTTGCCGATGCGCAGGTCAAAGCCCGTGCGCGACTTGACCTCCGCGCGCAGGTCAAAGTTCTTCCAGCCGAGGTTGTTCGCATAGAGCACGCGGCCGGTCTCGTCGTCCACCGTTCCCGGGCAGCCGAGCCCGACGCCGCCGAGCGAGGTCCGGTCCACGCCGGATGAAAGCTCTGTGATGACCGCGGCGATGCCGTCGCAGACCGCCTCCGCGCCCAGCCCGACGCGCGTGGGACGGCTCACCTCCCGCGCGATCTCGCCCGTCTCGCTCACAAGCGCGCCCTTGATGTTTGTTCCGCCAAGGTCAATGCCGATATAGTACATGGAACAGTCCTCCCCACCGGCAAAATTTTCAGTCGTATTATACCCGCTACGGCGCGGAATTGCAAGGGGTCAGCCGCGCTCGCCGATGGCTTCTTCGAGCTTTTCCAGCGCCCGCTTTTCGATGCGGGAGACATAGCTTCTTGAGATGCCGAGTTTTTTTGCGATCTCGCGCTGGGTGCGCGGCATCCGGCCGCCGAGGCCATAGCGCAGCGTGACGATCTCGCGCTCGCGCTCGGTCAGGCATTCGCGCACCAGACGGCGGACCAGCACGCTGTCCTCCCGGTCCTGCAGGTCGGAGAGCATCGTGTCGTCCACGCCGACCACGTCCATCAGCATGAGGTCGTTGCCGTCCTGATCTGTCTCGATGGAGTCCGAGAGCGAGACCTCGCCCTGCAGCTTCTTACGCGAGCGGAAATACATCAGGATCTCATTCGCTATCCTCTCCCAACGGATACATAGGTTGCTCTACGGGCGGCAAATCCGCCTCTCCATCCTCCGCAAAGAGGTACACGTAGGCATTTTTGCCATCCCAGACCACCTTTTTGACGATGGTGCGCAGCAGGCGGCGTTTTTCCTCCAGCGTTGCCGAATCCACCGCGCTGGCGAAGGATTCGATCATTTCCTGATGGAAGGCGAACTCCTGATGGAGCATCCGACTCTGCTCAGTGAGGGCTTCCAGCTCAGAAAGCCGTGCCTGCTGGGTCTCGCTCTCCCGATGCAGCTCGTCGATCTGCTCCATGACGTACTTGGCAGAGGTGTCGCTGGCAACGGATAGGGACTCCACCAACCGCTTGATGCGCTCTTCCGTCTCGGTGTGCTTTTCCCGGAGCAGCGCAAGCTCTGCGTCGTAGCCCTCCTTGCTGCCGCTGATGACCTTCTTGGTCTGCGCCAGCAGCTTAGCAAGGGTCTCTTTGTCGGCGGACAGCTTGCGGATCTCTTCAATGATCTTGGCGTCCAGCGTGTTGCCGTTGCAGTTTTTCATAGAGCAGACTGTACCGTGGCTGCGCTCCTTGGTGGAGCACATGTAGGTGTAGATCAGCTCACCGTCCGCCGTGCGGCGGTTGGTCAGCTTCGGGCGCATGTAATCGCCGCATTCGCCGCAGCGCAGAAGCCCGGACAGCAGCGCCACATTGCTGCGGGGTCTGCGGTAGCTCTTGGATTTGTTGACATCCAGCATGGCCTGCACCCGCACCCAGTCGCTGCCTGCGATGATGCCCGGATGCTTACCCACCGCCACGATCCATTCCTCCATCGGGCGGATCTGGTTTGCCTTGCCGGGGCGCTGGAGGGTGCGGTTATAGGCCATGACACCGTGCTCGCCGTCGAATTCTGCACGCTCGGCAAACAGGTCAACATTATTTTCTTTCAGATACTGATACGCCGTCTCGTCGGCGATCATGTAAACCGGGTTCGTGAGAATGCCCCGGATGGCAAAGCGAGTGAACTGCTTGCCGCGCTTCGTGACGCAGCGGTGCTCCAAAAGATACTGGTCGGTCTTGCTGAGAGAGCCGGTCTCCATGAACACCTCGAAGATCGTCTTGACCAGCTGGATTTCCTCCGGGATGGGTTTGAGCTTGCAGGCTTTCTTCACCTTGCCGTCCACCGTCACGCTGGACAGGCTTTCCGAGGCGTAGCCCGTGGGCGTTGTGCCGCCCAGCCAGCGCCCGGTCTTGGACAGCTCGTGCATATTATCCCGGATGCGCTCGGCGATGGTCTCCCGCTCCAGCTGGGAAAAGACCGACGCGATATACATCATAGCACGCCCCATGGGGGAGCTGGTGTCAAACTGCTCGCGGATGGAGATGAAGTCAATGTGCCGGTCGCCCAAGTCCTCGATGAGCTTGGCAAAGTCGCCGATGTTGCGGCTGATGCGGTCGAGGCGGTAGACCACGATGGCGGCAAAGGCGATCTTCTGGGAGTCCTTCATCATTTTCTTGAACTGCGGGCGCTCCAGATTGCCGCCGGAAAAGCCCTCGTCCTCGTAGACCAGCACGTTTTCCGCCGCTTCCTCACCAAAGTGCATGGCGATGTACTGACGGCAAAGCTCGATCTGATTCTCGATGCTCTCGCCCTTGCCGGTGAATTTGGACTTGCGGGAGTAGATAACGTATTGCTTCGGCGTATCTTTCGTTTTCATGGCGGCACCTCGCGCTATTCGTTAGGTTGGTATGTATATTATAACGGATTGGAATCCGTTTGAAAAGGTGCCGAGGAAAGAATCTGAAAATTTCTGCGGGAGGCAGAGGTTTTCGCGCGCTGATTGTGCCAGTTCGGAAGGCATCACTCATGTGCATCGAGAAAATGATTGATGGAATGAGCGATGCATGCTATAATATGACTAATCAAACTACGCTGTGAGGTGCTCATGAAAAACAAACAGCCGCCTTTTCAAATTACAAACAAAATCATTGATGAGGTTGCAGAAATTTCAGAGCTGACCGGCAGACTTTCCGCGCGCGATCATCTTTCCAGCAATCCCAATCTGCGCCGCACCAATCGGATCTGAACCATTCACGGCTCCCTTGCCATCGAGCAGAACACTCTGAGCTTGGAACAGGTTACCGCCGTTCTGAATGGCAAGCATGTTCTGGCTCCGCCCAAGGACATTGCCGAGGTCAAGAACGCCTATGAGATTTACGAGCGGCTGGACGAGCTTGACCCCTACTCCGTGGACGACCTGCTGACCGCTCACGGTATCATGACTCGCGGACTTGTGGAGGAATCCGGCATGTTCCGCACAAGGCCCGTTGGCATTGTAGATCAGGAGGGACATGTCCTGCATTTCGGCACGCTGCCCCAGTATGTGCCTGATTTGGTCATGGAGCTGCTGGATTGGGCAAAGTCCAGTGACCTGCATATGCTAATTCGAAGCTGCGTGTTCCACTATGAACTGGAATTGATCCATCCCTTTGCTGACGGCAATGGCCGCGTTGGAAGGCTCCGGCATACATTGCTGCTCTCTAAATGGAATTCTGTGTTTGCATGGCTGCCAGTCGAGTCCATCATCCACGACCATCAGCAGGAGTACTACGATGCCATCAATGCCAGCAACGATGCAGGCGAGTCCACCGCGTTCATCGAGTTTATGCTCTCCGTCATCAAAGCATCGCTCATCGACGCCATCCATACGAGTGATGCAATGAGCGATAGGAAGATGGACAAGAAAGCCCTGCGCTGGCAGAAAATTGAGCAGTTCTTGCAGACGCATGCGTATATCATGAACGCCGATGTGCGGGAACTGTGTGGGGTTTCGGCAGCGACGGCCCATCGGATTTTGGCAGGTTTGGTGAACGAGGGAAAGCTATACAAAACTCGCGCGAACGGGCATTGGGTGTATCAATCATCAAATTGATAAGAATGCCTGCACGATACCCAAAAATCTTTTATGCAGAAATCCAAAGCGGACTCATCCGGCGTCGCTTCCAGCTCTTTATAGGCATCCAAAGCGGTCTTTGACTCGCTCTTCGCTTTGAAATCTTCCGAGGCGCAGAGATAAACCTCGTGGGTTCTGCCATCCACCGAAACATCCGCATGGATCAGCTGATAGGGTAGATGAGGAATCCCCAGTATGGTCAGCAACCGGTCAACGATCAACTCGTTCACACACTCATGCCCAATGATGCCGCGTGTTTTATCAAAGTTTGAGGGTTTATAGTAAGTCTTTGTTCCGCCGAGTTCGGAGTACGCTTTCAGAAAAGAACCGCCAATCCCCAAAGAATTGCGGTTGACGGACCATGACAAACGGGTCAGATCCTGTTTTTCTTTCGTCAGTTGCATATGTACATCCCCACCTCAAGATTGCTGTGTATCATTACTTGTCATACGTCAAGTTTATTTTACGTCACGGCTTGTCATATGACAAGATGCATCGTAAAAACCGCCGCCCCGATTTTGTTCAGGGCGGTGGTTTCATCATGCAAGGCTTCGCAGATATTCTTCCACATTCTGATACTGCGGAAGGCGAGCATAATGTCCCCGATGTGCTCGGGATGCGGAGGCCGTGCGTTCGAGCCGCATTGCTCCGCGCCAAGAGAACGGCACGACGAAAGTCGTGTCTTTCTCTTTTCTCAAATTTTTCATATTCCTACTTGACAAGTAGGTAACCTCGTGTTACAATGCCTATTAATCCGATAGGAAATATATGAATCAGAAATGAGGCAAGCCTATGCTGTCTTTTTTCATGCTCCGATGTCGCCGGTAAACACCTTTCCTCTCTCTTAAAATTACTTCTCTTTCAAAAAATATACAACCTACAATAAAAGGAGTTTACCGTTATGAAGACTTATGATACCATTACCGACCTGATCGGCTCCACTCCCCTGCTCAAGCTCAACCGTTTCGCTGCCGCGGAAAACCTCGGCGCTGAGGTCTACGCAAAGCTCGAATACTTCAATCCCGCCGGCTCCGTCAAGGACCGTATCGCCTATGCCATGATCACCGACGCCGAGAAGAGTGGCGCGCTCAAGCCCGGCTCCGTCATCATCGAGCCGACCAGCGGCAACACCGGCATCGGCCTTGCCGCCGTCGCCGCCGCGCGCGGCTACCGCATCATCATCGTTATGCCCGAGACCATGAGCGTTGAGCGCCGTCAGCTGATGAAGGCCTACGGCGCGGAGCTGGTGCTCACCGAGGGCGCCAAGGGCATGAAGGGCGCCATTGCCAAGGCACAGGAGCTGGCCGCCCAGACGCCGGACAGCTTCATCCCCGGTCAGTTCACCAACCCCGCGAACCCCTCCGCGCACCGCGCGACCACAGGCCCTGAGATCTGGAACGACACCGACGGCACGGTGGACACCTTCGTTGCTGGCGTCGGCACCGGCGGCACGCTGACCGGCGTGGGCGAATACCTCAAGAGCCAGAACCCCAACGTCAAGGTCGTGGCGGTCGAGCCCGCCGGCTCCCCGGTCCTGTCCAAGGGCGTCGCGGGCGCGCACAAGATTCAGGGCATCGGTGCGGGCTTCGTGCCCGACACGCTCAACACCAAGATCTACGATGAGATCATCACGGTGGAGAACGAGGACGCCTTTGCCACCGGCCGCGAGCTGGCGCGCAAGGAGGGCCTGCTCGTCGGCATCTCCTCCGGCGCGGCAGTGTGGGCCGCCGCCCAGCTCGCCAAGCGTCCCGAGAATCAGGGCAAGCGCATCGTCGTCCTGCTACCCGACACCGGCGACCGCTACCTTTCCACCCCGATGTTCGCAGACTGATCCCACGCTACCCTTTTGACGCAGATCTCCTCCGCGCGCAGCGCGAGGGAGGCATACCATGCGGCGAGGAGCTGTTCCGGCTCCCCGCCGCATTTCTCTGCCCGCTCACCTCCGTAGGTCACGCGCAGCGACGCAGCACCGAGCGGCAGGACAATGCCCCTCGCCGCAGAAATCTCTGCCGCATCGTCGAAGCAGAGCACGATGTCCGCGCCCTCCGGCACGCGCAGGACAGGAGCCGCGACGCCGAAGCGGCTGCGCAGCGTCTGCGACAGCTCCCAGCCGCCCTGCGCCGTGCACAGCTGCAAATAGCGCGTGTCCGCCGCCAGCGTCTCCGCCGCCGCGGCATAGGCGCGCGTGACGCGCAGAGCGCAGAGCGCGACGGTCGCTCTGCGCGGCGCGATCTCCTGCTGTGCCATCACACGGCGCGCGATGGCGGCAGCCGCCGCCTCGCGCAGTGGCCGCACATCCACCGGGACGATCCCCCGCGCGGCAAAGCGCTCATACAGGGAAAACCCCCGCGGAAAGACCGCCTGCGTCACACCGTACCGTTCCAGCGTCCGCGCGGCGGTACGCAGGCTCCACACCGCCCGCAGACCGTCGCCGCGGCGGATGCCTACGGCAAGGAACCGCACGCCGTCCAAACGCTTCTCCCGCGCGCCGCAGCGCTCGCCCGCGCCGCGCCATTCCACTAAGCCAAACATGGTTTCCCCTCTCTCCCCTATCCCACGACACAAAAAAGGACTCTCCCTACTCTATGGGAGAGTCCTTTGTTTCCATGCCGGTAAATTCAGTTCCACGCCTTAACGTAGTCCGTCAGGTACTTGAGCGGATTGACGAGCTGACCGTTCTCCGTGATCTCAAAATGCAGATGCGGACCGCTGCCGACGCCGCTCGAGCCGGTCACGCCGATGGCCTGTCCCTGCTTGACCACCGCGCCGACGCTCACCGAGCGCTTGGAAAGGTGCTGGTAGGTGGTCGTGTTGCCGCTGCCGTGGCTGATGACGATGTACTGCCCGCGCACACTGTTGCTCGACGAAATGATGACCGTGCCGGCCTTGGCGGCATAGACGGTAGAGCTGTAGTACACGCCGCCGATGTCGATGCCGCGGTGGTTGGTGGAGGCGCCCTTGATGCCGGTGTTGCGCTTGCCGAAGGGCGATGTGACGCGCTTGCTGGTCGTCACGGGCCAGATGTAGCCGCCGTAGGTCACCGTTGTGTTGCCCTGCTGCGCGGCAAGCTCCTTGCTCAGGCGGACGATCTCCTTCTGCGTTTTTTCCTCCTCGGCCTCGATCTCGGCGAGCACGTCCTTATAATCCGCCTCGTTCTCCTCCATTTCCTTGATGAGACCGGTCGCCTCGGTGCGCTGATCACGCAGCTCGTTGTTCTTGACCGCCAGCGCCTCCTTGGCGCTCTGCTGCTCGGCGAGCGAGGTCTCGAGCGTCTGCTGCTTTTCCGCGATCTGCGCCTGCAGCACGCGCAGGTCGTCGATCACGCGCTGGTCAGCCTCCATCACCTCGCTGATGAAGTCCATCGCGCCGAGCAGTTCCTCAAAGCTCGACGACTGGAAAAGCACTGACCAGTAGGACACCGTCCCGCGCTCCTCCATTGCGCGCACGCGCTTGCAGAACAGCTCGTACTGATCCGCCTCCTGCGCCTGCGTCTCGCTGAGCTCCTGCTCGGTCTGCTCGATGAGCGCTTCATACTGCGCAATCTGCTGCTCGGTGTTGGCGATCTCCTCGCTGATGAGGTCGATCTGCTGATCGAGCAGCGCCTTGCGCTTGAGCGTGTTGGCCTTGTCCTTTTTGAGCGCGCTGAGCTGCTTGTTTACCTCGCTCTTCTTGCTTGAGAGCGCATTGGATTCCTTTTTCAGCTTGTCGATGTCCGCTTGGGTGACGGCGGAGGCCGTCTGCGGCGGCAGGCGCAGCGGCGTCAGGTCCGCCGCGAGCACGCCGAAGGCAAACAGGAACGCGACCGCCGCGCGCAATACTCGTTTTGTTCTCATGGGCAGCCGCCCTCCTTTTTCAGACTTGCAGGAATTTGCGGATCGCCGTCAGGCTGCCGCCGACGCCGACGAGCATTCCCACGCCGACGAACACCAGCGCGACCGGCTTCCATATCGTCGCAAAGTCCACAACGCTGAAGAGATTCAGCGCATCGGACACGGAAATGCTCCGCGCGACGGTCGCGTACAGCAGCCATTGCAGGCCGAAGGCGACGCCCGCGCTCAGAAGGCCGATGATGAAGCCCTCATACACAAAGGGCCAGCGGATGAAGCCGTTCGTCGCGCCGACCATCTTCATAATGGCGATCTCGTCGCGCCGGTCGAAGGTCGTGAGCTTGATGGTATTGGAAATGATGAACACGGAAACGACCAATAATATCGCGATGAGCGCGATGCACACCACGCCCGCCACGTTCCGCAGCGTGATGAAGCCTTCCGCCAGATTTTCGTCCGCGCGGGCGTCCGCGATGCCGGTCACCTTCTTGACCGCCTCGCGCGTCTCCTCCATCCGGCCGAGGTCGATCACCTTAATGGCAAAGCGGTCGCGCAGGATCTCCGGGTCCAGATCGCCGAGGGCGTATTTCCCCTCGTACTTTTTCTCGAAGGTCTCGCAGGCCTCCTCGCGCGTGATAAAGCGCACGCTCCTCACATTCGGCACCGCCTCGACGGCGGACTGGAGCGAGCGCCCCTGTGCCTCCGCGAGCGTATCGTCCACAAAGGCAAGGATCTCATTTTCGCTTTCCAGCTGACGAAGCTGCTCGTTGACGTTGTAGGCCACGAGGGAAAACGTGCCCATGACGAGCAGGCAGGCCACGGTGATGCCGACAGCCGCAAAGGACATAAAGCCGTGGCTGAACAGATTCACCACTCCCTCGTGGAAAAAGTAACCAAAATCGTGTCTTCTCATCGCGCCTCACCTCATATTGTAGCCGATGCCGTCGCTCACGACGATACCGCGCTCAAGCGTAATGACGCGCTTCTGGAACTTGTTGACCAGATCCTTTTCGTGCGTCACGACGAGCACCGTGGTGCCGAGCTGGTTGATGCGCTCGAGCAGCATCATGATCTCCAGCGAGCGGGCGGGGTCGAGATTGCCGGTCGGCTCGTCGGCGATGATGGTATATGGGTTGTTGACGAGTGCGCGCGCGATGGCCACGCGCTGCTGCTCGCCGCCGGAGAGCTGGTTGGGGAACTGATTGGCCTTGCCGTCCAGTCCCACCAGCTTGAGGACGTAGGGGATGCGCTTTTTCGCCTCGCGCGGCGAGGAGCCCACGGCGCGCATGGCAAAGCTCAGATTTTCATAGACCGTTTTCTTCTCGATCAGGCGGAAATCCTGAAAGATCACGCCGATGGACCGGCGCAGCAGCGGGATCTGCCGGTCGGAAATGTTGTTGAGGTTGAAGCCGTTGATCATCAGTCGGCCGCCGCTCGGCAGGACCTCGCCTGTGAGGAGCTTGATGATGGTCGATTTGCCGCTTCCGGAGGGGCCGACGAGAAAGACGAATTCGCCGTCGTTGACCTCCATCGTCACACCGCGCAGCGCGTGTGTCCCGTTCTCATATTCCTTCTGCACGTCGGTCAAGCGGATCATCGCCGTGTTCTCCCCTTTTTCTCCAAATTTGCCTATTTTATTCTATTATACGCGGGCGGCGAAGAAATGGCAATAAAAATTATGTAAACAGCCGCTGTTTTTTTGACGCTCCCCAGCGGAAAAAGTTCCCAAGGCGCAAAAAAGAGGCTTTCCCTTCGGAAAGCCTCCTTCGCTATTCTCTTACGCCTCGATGCCGCGGGAGGCAAGGTACTTTTTGACCATCAGCGCCACCTTGAAGGTGATGGCGTCGTCGAACTCACGCAGGTCAAGGCCGGTGAGCTTCTTGATCTTCTCCAGACGGTAGACGAGCGTGTTGCGGTGGACGAACAGCTTGCGTGCCGTTTCGGAGAGGACGAGGTTGTTCTCAAAGAACTTGTTGATGGTAAAGAGCGTTTCCTTATCGAGCGAGTCGATGGGGTTCTTCTTGAAGACCTCCTGCAGGAACATCTCGCACAGGGTGGTCGGCAGCTGATAGATCAGACGGCCGATGCCGAGGTTTTCGTAGCTGACGACATATTTCTCCGTATCGAAGACCTTGCCGACCTCGATGGCGACCTGCGCCTCCTTATAGCTCTTGGCGAGGTCGCGCAGGTGCGCGGCGACCGTGCCGATGCCGACGACGACCATGCTCTCGCCGTTCTCGCGCAGCGTCTCTTCAATGAGCTGGGCGGTCTTCTCCAGATCGCGCGTGCCGACATTCTCGCCAAGCTGCTGAATGAGCACCACGTCGCTCTCGCCCATGGAAAGCGCGAAGCTCGTCTGGCGGTCCGGGAAGATGTTCTGCACCGCCTCCACGGTCAGACCCTCAAAGTGCTCGTCCAGGCGGCGGATCAGAAACACGCCGCGGTTGAGCTCGGTCTCAACGTGCAGCTCCTTGGCACGGATATAGAGGTCACTGAGCATGATGTTGTCGGAGATGATGTTCTTGATGAAGGAGACCTTGTCGTACTTCTCCTCATAATAGCTCTTGGCCGCGTTGAGCGCGACCGCCGCCATGGAGCAGGCCGCGCGGCTCATCTCGTTCTCGCCATAGGCAAAAACCGCAAAATCAAAGTGACCGTTCCAGCCGGACAGCGCCTTGAAGGTCTTGCCGCCGACTGGGATCACGCTCTCCTCCGCGTCGTTGATGCTATTCACAAGCTCGTTCCAATGGCTGCCGATCTCGCTCAGCTCCGTACAGGCAATGACGGTGCCCTCGGCGTCGATCACGCCGATCTCGGTATCGACCGCATCCTTGAATTGCAAAACGATGTTCTGGAAAACTCTCCCTGACATGGTGTACCTCCCGAAACCCTTACGCGGGTAGTTTGTGCAACTTGCTGATTGAATGAAATTATTATACTTGGCTTCGACATAATTTGCAAGCTATTTTTTCTTTTTTCCACAAAAAAATTTTTCTTTTTTGTGGAAAGCGTAAAGGATATTGGGACAAGTGTTCAATCTCCCGCAAATTTCGTTGGGCATTTTGTCTACCGCTGAAGCTGTGCCTCCTCTGCTGCCGTCAGCAGGCGGAATTCGCCCGGCGCGAGCGTGTCATCGAGCCGCAGCGACCCCATCGAAAGGCGCTTCAAATACTCCACCGGCTTGCCGCGGGCAGCCAGCATCCGCTTGACCTGGTGGAACTTCCCCTCGCGCAGCGTGACGAGGCATTCGCTCGTCTCTCCCGCAGCGAGGATCTCCAGCCCCGCGGGCAGGCACTCCAGCCCGTCGCCGAGCGTCATGCCCGCCTCGAACGCCGCGCAGTCCTCAGGCGTCAGCCGGCCCGACACGCGGGCGTAGTAGACCTTATCGACGTGCTTTTTCGGACTGAGCAGCGCGTGCGCCAGCTCGCCGTCGTCCGTCAAAAGCAGCAGCCCCTCCGTATCCTTATCGAGCCGTCCGACCGGAAACACGCCGATCTTGCGCAGCTCCGGCGTGAGCAGGTCCAGCACCGTCCTGCCCCGCCCGTCCTCTGTCGCGCTCAGCACGCCCGCAGGCTTATGCAGCATGACGTAGGTGTACCTTCGGAGCACCAGCTCCTCCCCGTTGACCGCGATGCAGCAGCTCTCCGCGTCATACTTTTCCTCCGCGCTGCCGGCGATCCTCCCGTCCACCAGCACGCGGCCCTCGCGCACGAGCGTCTTGACCTCGCGGCGCGACCAGCGTCCCGTCGAGGCGATGAGCTTGTCCAGCCGTTCCTTCGCCATACCCGTTCTCCTCTGCTTTCACTTTCATTTCTGCGCCCATCCTATCATACTTTGCCCCGTTTGGGAATAGCCTTTTGTGAAAGGGTGTGACGCTGTGTTTATCTGCACGATGAAATATTCCCGCCGCCGGCTGCTCGGCGTTTTGTGGCTGCTGCTGCTTGCCTTTCTCGGCTTTCTCCTGCTTCGCTCATGCGGCTCGGACCGTACCGCTGCCGCCGCAACGAACGAGCAGCGCGTCGCCTACCTGAACTCCCTCGGCTGGCAGGTCGAGCCGGAGCCGGTCGAAACACTCTCGCTCACCCTGCCCAAGGAGCTGGAGGAGCCCTATCTGAGCTACAACGTGCTCCAGCGCGCGCAGGGCTTTGATCTGGAGCCCTGCTGCGGCAAAACGGTCGAGCGCTGCACCTACACGGTGAAAAACCATCCCTCGGGCAAGGTCTGTCAGGCCGACCTCTACATCTGCGGCGGCGAGATCGTCGCGGGCGATATCCTCTGCACCGGCGAAGGCGGCTTCATTGCGCCGCTGGCCTTTCCGAAGGACGCCTGAGCGCCCACCTTCCCCGCTTCGCTCTCGTTTTCCGGTGGAGCTTCTTCACAGGGCAAAAAGAAAGACAGCCTTTCGGCTGTCTTTCTTCTATCTCATTCAGGAATTAGTCCTTGCACTCGATAACAACACCGGAACCGACGGTACGGCCGCCTTCACGGATAGCGAAGCGGAGGCCCTTCTCGATCGCGATGGGGGTGATCAGCTCAACGTTCATGTCGACGTTATCGCCGGGCATGCACATCTCGGTGCCCTCGGGCAGAGTGATGACGCCGGTGACGTCGGTGGTACGGAAGTAGAACTGAGGACGATAGTTGTTGAAGAACGGGGTGTGACGGCCGCCTTCATCCTTGGTCAGAACGTAGACCTGGCCAACGAACTTGGTGAGGGGGTGGATGGAGCCGGGCTTGCAGAGGACCTGGCCGCGCTCGATCTCGGTCTTGGCAACACCGCGGAGCAGAGTACCAACGTTATCGCCGGCTTCGGCGTAGTCGAGCAGCTTGTGGAACATTTCGATACCGGTGACGACGGTCTTACGACGCTCGTCGGTCAGGCCGATGATCTCGACTTCCTCGCCGAGCTTGAGCTGACCACGCTCAACTCTACCGGTGGCGACGGTGCCGCGGCCGGAGATGGTGAAGACGTCCTCAACGGGCATCAGGAAGGGCATATCGGCCTTACGGTCGGGAGTGGGGATATAATCGTCAACAGCGTCCATGAGCTCCTTGATGCAGGCATACTCGGGGGCGTTGGGATCGGTGGACTCGGAAACGAGAGCGTTCAGAGCGGAGCCCTTGATGATGGGAATCTCATCACCGGGGAACTCGTAGCTGGAGAGCAGCTCACGGACTTCCATCTCGACGAGCTCGAGCAGCTCCTCATCGTCGACCTGATCGCACTTGTTCAGGAAGACAACGATGGCGGGAACGCCAACCTGACGGGCGAGCAGGACGTGCTCGCGGGTCTGGGCCATAGGACCGTCGGAAGCGGCGATGACCAGGATCGCGCCGTCCATCTGGGCAGCACCGGTGATCATGTTCTTGATATAGTCGGCGTGGCCCGGGCAGTCAACGTGAGCATAGTGACGCTTCTCGGTCTCATACTCAACGTGGGCCGTGTTGATGGTAATGCCGCGCTCGCGCTCTTCGGGAGCCTTATCGATGGAGCTGTAGTCGGTGTACTGGGCCTTGCCCTGCATGGCGAGCCACTTGGTGATGGCAGCGGTCAGGGTGGTCTTACCATGGTCGACGTGACCGATGGTGCCGATGTTTACGTGGGGCTTAGTTCTCTCGAATTTCTGCTTAGCCATTAGAGTGATCCTCCTATTATGATTTTTTCATTGTTTTCGGTGTCACTTGCATAACACCATGATTTTACCGTAAATCGAGCCGATTTGCAACTGTTATTTTCGTGCCTCAGCTCATGTGGCGCCCGGTGCGCTGATCGATGATCTTTTCCTGAATGCTCTTCGGGATCTCGATGTAGTGCGAGGGCTCCATCGTGTACTGACCGCGTCCCTGCGTGCGGGAACGGAGGTCGGTGGCATAGCCGAACATCTCGGCGAGGGGAACAAACGCGTCGATCTGCTGCGCGCCGGAGCGGGCCTCGAAGCCTTGGATCTGACCGCGGCGGCTGTTGAGGTCGCCGATGACATCACCCATATACTCGTCGGGGACAATGACGCTGACCTTCATGATCGGCTCGAGCAGCGTGGGGCCGGCCTTCTGGCAGGCTTCCTTGAACGCCATGGAGCCGGCGATCTTGAACGCCATCTCCGAGGAGTCGACCTCGTGGTAGGAGCCGTCGTATAGCGTGACCTTGACGTCGACCACCGGATAACCGGCGAGCACGCCCGCGAGCATCGCGCCCTGGATACCGGCATCGACCGCGGGGATATACTCCTTGGGAACGCTGCCGCCGACCGTGGCGTTGACGAACTCGTAGCCCTTGCCGGACTCGTTGGGCTCAACGTGGATCTTGACGTGACCGTACTGGCCCTTACCGCCGCTCTGGCGGGCATACTTGGTGTCCTGATCGACGGCCTTGGTGATGGTCTCCTTATAGGCGACCTGCGGCGCGCCGACGTTCGCCTCGACCTTGAACTCGCGGAGCAGACGGTCGACGATGATCTCCAGATGGAGCTCGCCCATACCGGCGATGATGGTCTGACCGGTCTCTTCGTCCGTATAGGTCTTGAACGTGGGGTCCTCCTCAGCCAGCTTCATCAGCGCAATGCCCATCTTCTCCTGACCAGCCTTGGTCTTGGGCTCGATGGCAACGCGGATCACGGGCTCGGGGAACTCCATGCTCTCGAGGATGATCGGGTGCTTTTCATCGCAGAGCGTGTCGCCCGTCGTGGTGTTCTTGAGACCGACCGCCGCGGCGATGTCGCCGGAGTAAACGGTCTCGATATCCTCACGATGGTTGGCGTGCATCTGCAGGATACGGCCCATGCGCTCACGAACATTCTTGGTGGAGTTGAGAACGGAGGAGCCGGTGTTGAGTGTACCGGAATAGACGCGGAAGAAGCTCAGGCGGCCGACATAGGGGTCGGTCATGATCTTGAATGCCAAGGCGGAGAAAGGCTCGTCATCGCTCGGCTCACGCTTGTCTTCTTCGTCCGTCTTCGGGTTGATACCCTCGATGGCGGGGATATCGGTCGGCGCGGGCATATAGTCCACAATGGCATCGAGCAGCTTCTGCACGCCCTTGTTGCGGTAGGACGTACCGCAGACCACAGGGATCATCTCGACCGCGACGGTCGCCTTGCGGATCGCTGCGCGGATCTTGGCGGTGGGGATCTCCTTGCCCTCAAGATACATCTCCATGATCTCATCGTCGAACATGGAAACGGCGTCGAGCATCTTCTCACGGTATTCCTCCGCGAGCTCGCGCATATCCTCGGGGATCTCCTCCACGCGCATATCCTTGCCCATTTCGTCGTAGTAGACGTCCGCGTTCATCTCGACCAGGTCGATGATGCCGCGGAATTCGGCTTCCTTGCCGATGGGCAGCTGGATGGGCACCGCATTGCACTTGAGACGCTCGTCGATCATGCGCAGGACGTTATAGAAGTCCGCGCCCATGATGTCCATTTTGTTGACGTAGATCATGCGGGGCACATGGTAGTGATCCGCCTGACGCCAAACCGTCTCGCTCTGCGGCTCAACGCCGCCCTTGGCGCACATGACGGTCACAGAGCCGTCGAGCACGCGGAGGCTGCGCTCCACCTCGACCGTGAAGTCGACGTGGCCCGGGGTGTCGATGATGTTGATGCGATGGTTCTTCCAGAAGCACGTCGTGGCGGCAGACGTAATGGTGATGCCGCGCTCCTGCTCCTGCTCCATCCAGTCCATCGTCGCAGTACCCTCGTGGGTCTCGCCGAGCTTGTAGTTGACGCCTGTGTAGTACAGGATACGCTCGGTCGTGGTGGTCTTGCCTGCATCGATGTGGGCCATGATGCCGATATTTCTTGTTTTCTCCAGAGATACTTTTCTCGGCATAAGATTCTCCTTGCTTTCTTACCAGCGGAAGTGGGCAAACGCCTTGTTGGCCTCGGCCATCTTGTGGGTATCTTCGCGCTTCTTCACAGCCGCGCCGGTGTTGTTGGCGGCGTCCATGAGCTCGCCGGCGAGACGCTCGGCCATGGTGCGCTCACCGCGGGCGCGGGAGTAGGCCGTCAGCCAACGCAGACCGAGGGTCTGACGACGGGCGGGACGAACCTCCATAGGGACCTGATAGTTGGCACCGCCGACACGGCGGGTCTTGGTTTCGAGAACGGGCATGATGTTTTCCATCGCCTGAGTAAAGACGTCGAGCGGCTCATTGCCGGTCTTTTCCTTGATGATGTCAAACGCACCGTAGACGACCTTCTGTGCAACGCCCTTCTTGCCGTCGAGCATGATGCTGTTGACGAGCTTGGTCACGAGGACACTGTTGTACATAGGATCGGGCAAAATTTCTCTCTTGGGAACATTACCTCTTCTGGGCACTTTGCTTCCCTCCTTCTTATAATATAGAAATCATAGGTACTCGCGGACGGGGCTTGCCCCCGCCGTGTTTCGGCCTGCCAAAGAGGTATCCTTATATGATAAGACCTTTTGGCAAAGCTCTACTTTCATGCAGACCTTACTTCTGCTTCGGGCGCTTCGCGCCGTACTTGGAACGGCCCTGCATACGGCCCTGCACGCCCTGCGCGTCCAGAGTGCCGCGGATGATGTGGTAACGCACACCGGGGAGGTCCTTGACACGGCCGCCGCGGATCATGACCACAGAGTGCTCCTGCAGAGAATGACCGACGCCGGGGATGTAAGCGGTGACCTCGTAGCCGTTGGTAAGACGCACACGGGCGATCTTACGAAGAGCGGAGTTCGGCTTCTTGGGGGTCGCGGTTCTCACAGCGGTGCAGACGCCGCGCTTCTGAGGAGAAGGAAGGTTGGTTTCCTTGTTCTTCAGCGTGTTGAGGCTATACTGCATGGCGGGAGAATTGGACTTGTAGGTGGCCTGCTCTCTGCCCTTGCGGACCAGCTGATTAAAAGTAGGCATTCAAAAGTTCTCCTTTCTGAAAAATTGCGAGCCGGAGGCTCAATTTATTTTTTACAGGATATCGGTAAAATATCCCGAAAAAACCATATTTATCCGTTCAGGAGCGTTACGACCGCGGCGCCGACGGCGATGCCGGCCGCGCTGCCGAGCTGCGCCATCGTGAAGTCCCGCTCTACGGGGACCGACGCGCAGGCGTCCTCGACCCGTCTGGTCACGGTGGGGTCTGCGTCGCAGGCGAGAAAGACCTTTCGGGCTCTCCCCTCACGCAGCGCGCGGAGCGATTGCTTCACGCCGACGACCTTTTGGGCAGTGCTGAGCTCTTCTAACACGGCACGCCCTCCTCACGGCATAACAAAATCCGCGAAACAGTCTCGCGCAAGGTAGAATTATAGCATAGTTGTCCCCCACCGTCAAGCGATATTTGCTCTTCGCGGCCTAAAATTTTCTCTGAAATGTACGATTTTTTCATTTTCTTTTCGGTACTAATGTATAAAGGAAGAGCCGACCGGTGCGGTCGGCTCTTCTTCTGCGATATTTAGACCTCTTCGGAGCTCTCGCCCGCCTCGGTCGAGGCGGCCTCGGAGGCCGTTTCGGCGGCTTCGCCGTCATACGGCTCTGCCGCGGTCTCCTCCTCGACCGGCTTTTCGCGGTCGGGGACGATCTCCTCGGCGAACTCACGGTAGGCGGTCAGGCCCGCGCCGGCGGGAATGAGCTTACCGATGATGACGTTCTCCTTCAGGCCGAGCAGGTGGTCGACCTTGCCCTTGATGGCGGCCTCGGTGAGCACCTTGGTGGTCTCCTGGAAGGACGCGGCGGAGAGGAAGGAATCGGTGGCGAGGGACGCCTTGGTGATACCCATGAGGAGCTGGGTGGCCTCAGCCTCACGCAGCGGCTCACCGGTCTCGGCGTTGACCTCGCCGGCGGCATTGCGGCGCGCAATGTCCTCATTGGCGTCCATCAACTCCAGAACGTCGACCATCGCGCCGGAGAGCAGGTTGGTGTCGCCGGATTCCTCCACGCGCACCTTGCGCATCATCTGGCGGACGATGACCTCGATATGCTTATCGTTGATGTCAACGCCCTGCTGACGGTAGACCTTCAAAACCTCCTGAATGAGGTAGTTGTGAACGGCGGAAGCGCCGCGGATGCGCAGCACGTCGTGCGGGTTGAGCGCGCCCTCCTGCAGCTGGCAGCCCTTTTCGATCACGTCGCCGTCCTTCACGCGCAGACCGGTGTGCGGCACGGAGTAGGTGCGGGTGTCGCCGTCGTCGGCGGTCACGATGATGTTCAGCAGGCTGCCCTTCGTGGCCTCCTCGAACCTGACCTTACCGGCGATCTCGGAAAGCGTCGCCATCTTCTTGGGACGGCGCGCCTCGAACAGCTCCTCAACACGCGGAAGACCCTGCGTGATGTCGCCGCCGGCAACGCCGCCGGTGTGGAAGGTACGCATCGTCAGCTGCGTGCCGGGCTCGCCAATGGACTGTGCGGCGATGATGCCGACCGCCTCGCCGGGGCCGACGGGCTTGCTGGTCGCCAGGTTCATGCCGTAGCACTTGGCGCACACGCCGGAATGGGCGCGGCAGGTCAGGACGGTGCGGATTTCGACCTCGTGAATGTCGAACTTCTCAAGCAGATCGGCGTCGGAGGCGTCCATCATGTGATCCTTGGAGATCAGCACCTCGTCGGTGCCGGGCTTGAGGATGTCGTGGACGGGATAGCGGCCGTGGATGCGCTCGGAGAACTTCTCGATGACCTGACCGTTCTCGCTGATCTCGCTGGCGATGATGCCGCGGTCCGCGCCGCAGTCGTCGGAGCGGATGATGACGTCCTGGCAGACGTCGACCATGCGGCGGGTGAGGTAACCGGAGTCCGCGGTACGCAGCGCCGTATCGGCCAGGCCCTTACGGGCGCCGCGGCTGGAGATGAAGTATTCCAGCACGGACAGACCCTCGCGGAAGTTTGCCTTGATGGGGATCTCGATGGTCTTACCGGCGGTGTTGGCCATCAGGCCGCGCATACCGGTCAGCTGACGGATCTGCTTCATGGAGCCACGGGCGCCGGAGTCCGCCATCATGAAGATGGGGTTGTAGCGGTCCATGTTCTTCTGCAGGGCGTCGGTAACGTCGGCGGTGGTCTTTTCCCACTCGGCGACGACCGCGCGGTAGCGCTCGTTCTCGGTCATGAAGCCCATCTTGAACTGGTCCTCGATGTCCACGACGCGCTGCTCGGTCTCGGCGATGAGGGTGTACTTCTCGTCGGGGATGGTCATATCCGCGATGGAGATGGTGATGGCGGCGATGGTGGAGTTGTGGTAGCCGGTCGCCTTGATGTTGTCGAGCACTTCAGCGGCAACGGTGAAGCCGTGCTTCTTGATGGTGCGGTCAACGATCTTGCCCAGCTGCTTCTTACCGCAGGTGAACGTGATCTCGTAATCGAAGTAATGCTCGGTGGGGTTGCCGTTCTCGTCCACACGCTCGACAAAGCCGAGATCCTGCGGGATGTTGTGGTTGAACACGATGCGGCCGATGGTCGTATCGACGATCTTGTGGCCCATCGTGCCGTCCGGCAGCGCCTTCTCCACGCGCACGCGGATGGGCTGGTGGGTGCCGATGAGGTGATCCTTGAAGGCGAGCATCGCCTCGTCCTCGTCGCGGTAGACGTTGAGGTGCGTGTTCGCGCGCTCCTCGTCGGTCAGCTCGCTCAGGCTCTTGCCGGCGAGGGAGAAATCGACGTTGGACGGCCAGAACTCGTCGTTGTCGAGCTGGCTCACGCCGTTTTCAAAGCGGTCGAAGGTGAGGTAGTAGGAGCCGAGCACCATATCCTGCGTCGGAACGGTGACGGGGCCGCCGTCCTGCGGACGCAGGAGGTTGTTGGCGGAGAGCATGAGGATGCGGGCCTCGGCCTGCGCCTCGGCGGACAGAGGAACGTGAATGGCCATCTGGTCGCCGTCGAAGTCCGCGTTGAACGCGGTGCAGTTCAGCGGGTGCAGCTTGAGCGCGCGGCCCTCGACGAGCACCGGCTCGAACGCCTGGATACCGAGGCGGTGGAGCGTCGGCGCGCGGTTGAGCATGACGGGGTGATCCTTGATGACGAAGTCCAGCGCGTCCCAGACCTCCGGACGGCCCTTGTCGACCATCTTCTTGGCGGACTTGATGTTGTTGGCGGCGCCGTCCTCCACGAGCTTCTTCATGATGAACGGGCGGAACAGCTCGAGCGCCATCTCCTTCGGCACGCCGCACTGATAGATCTTCAGCTCGGGGCCGACGCAGATAACGGAACGTCCGGAATAGTCGACGCGCTTGCCGAGCAGGTTTTGACGGAAGCGGCCCTGCTTGCCCTTGAGCATATCGCTCAGGCTCTTGAGCGCGCGGTTGTTCGCGCCGGTGACGGCGCGGCCGCGGCGGCCGTTGTCGATCAGGGCGTCCACGGCCTCCTGCAGCATGCGCTTTTCGTTGCGGATAATGATATCCGGCGCATTGAGCTGGATGAGGCGCTTGAGGCGGTTGTTGCGGTTGATGACGCGGCGGTAGAGGTCGTTCAGATCGCTGGTCGCGAAGCGGCCGCCGTCGAGCTGGACCATCGGGCGGATCTCCGGCGGGATGACGGGCAGCACGTCGATGATCATCCACTCGGGCTTGTTGCCGCTCAGGCGGAAGGCGTCCACGACCTCCAGGCGCTTGACGATACGCGCCTTCTTCTGACCGCTCGCACCCTTGAGCTCGGCGTGGAGCTGCTCGGAGAGCGCCTCGAGGTCGATCTGCTGCAGGAGCTTCTTGACGGCCTCGGCGCCCATGCCGGCGTCGAAATCGTCCTCATACTTCTCGCGCATATCGCGATACTCTTTTTCGCTGAGGATCTGGTTGCGGATCAGCGGCGTCTCGCCGGGATCGGTGACGATATAGGCCGCGAAGTACAGCACCTTCTCCAGAATACGGGGGCTGATGTCGAGCAGCAGGCCCATGCGGGAGGGGATGCCCTTGAAGTACCAGATGTGGGAAACGGGCGTCGCCAGCTCGATGTGGCCCATGCGCTCGCGGCGCACCTTCGCGCGGGTGACCTCGACGCCGCAGCGGTCGCAGATCTTGCCCTTGTAGCGGATCTTCTTATACTTGCCGCAGTGGCACTCCCAGTCCTTGGTCGGCCCGAAGATACGCTCACAGAACAATCCGTCGCGCTCGGGCTTGAGGGTGCGGTAGTTGATGGTCTCGGGCTTTTTGACCTCGCCGTGGGACCACTCACGGATCATTTCGGGAGAAGCGATACCGATCTTGATGGCGTCAAACGTTGCGTAACTCATAATTCATGCTCCTCCTTTTCTCAATACTCGTCTTTGTCGTCGGCAAGGTCGGCCTCGACCTCGTCGTCGGGAACGTATTCAAAGCCTGCGTCCTCCAGCTCCGCCTCGTCGGCGAACGGGTTGCGGCTGCGCTCGTCGTCCGCGTCCATGCGGGCGAGGTTGAAGGTGTCGAGCGCGTCCTCGTCCTCCTTGAGCTCGATCTGGTTGCCGTCGCGGTCGAGCACCTGAATGTCGAGGCAGAGAGACTGCAGCTCCTTGACCAGGACCTTGAAGGACTCCGGCACGCCGGGCTGCGGGACATTGTGGCCCTTGACGATGGCCTCGTAGGTGCGCACACGGCCGGTCACATCGTCGGACTTGACGGTCAGGATCTCCTGCAGCGTGTAGCTCGCGCCGTAGGCCTCGAGCGCCCAGACTTCCATTTCGCCGAAGCGCTGGCCGCCGAACTGCGCCTTGCCGCCGAGCGGCTGCTGCGTGACAAGGGAGTACGGGCCGGTGGAACGGGCGTGGATCTTATCGTCGACCAGATGGTGCAGCTTGAGGAAGTAAACGTAGCCGACCGTGACCTTGTTGTCAAAGCGCTCGCCGGTGCGGCCGTCGTACAGCCAGCTCTTGCCCTCGGGATCGAGGCCGGCAAGCTGAAGCGCTTCGGAAATATCCTTATCGGTCGCGCCGTCGAAGATGGGCGTGGCGACCTTCCAGCCGAGCGTCTTGGCAGCGTAGCCGAGATGGACCTCGAGCACCTGGCCGATGTTCATACGGGACGGAACGCCGAGGGGGTTCAGAACGATGTCGAGCGGGGTGCCGTCGGGCAGGAAGGGCATATCCTCCTGCGGCAGAACGCGGGAGACGACGCCCTTGTTGCCGTGGCGGCCTGCCATCTTGTCGCCGGGCTGGATCTTACGGCGCTGCGCGATGTAGACGCGCACGACCATGTTCACGCCGGGGCCGAGGTCGTCGCCGTTCTCGCGGGAGAACACCTTGGCGTCGACCACGATGCCGCTCTCGCCGTGCGGCACCTTGAGGGAGGTATCGCGCACCTCGCGCGCCTTCTCGCCGAAGATCGCGCGCAGCAGGCGCTCCTCCGCGGTCAGATCGGTCTCGCCCTTGGGCGTGACCTTGCCGACGAGAATATCGCCGGCGTGAACCTCCGCGCCGATGCGGATGATGCCGCGCTCGTCGAGGTCCTTGAGGGCGTCCTCGCCGACGTTGGGAATGTCGCGGGTGATCTCCTCGGGGCCGAGCTTGGTGTCGCGGGAGTCGAGCTCATACTCCTCGAGGTGGATGGAGGTATACAGGTCCTCGCGGACAAGGCGCTCGTTGAGGAGCACCGCGTCCTCGTAGTTGTAGCCCTCCCACGTCATGAAGCCGACGAGGATGTTGCGTCCGAGCGCCAGCTCGCCCTGATCGGTGGCAGGGCCGTCCGCCAGCACGGTGGGGTCGACGGTCTCGCCGTTTTTGTTGACATACTTGCCGTGCACGCGCTCGCCGACGTCGACGATCGGGTGCTGGTTGATGCAGGTGCCGTGGTTGGAGCGCAGGAACTTGGTGAGCTTGTATTCCTTCGTCTCGCCGTTGTCGTAAGCCACGGTGATGGCGCGGGCGTCCATCTTGGTCACGACGCCGTCGCCCTCGGCGAGGACGGCGACCTCGGAGTCCATGCAGATCTTGTGCTCCATGCCGGTGCCGACGATGGGAGCCTCGGGGCGGAGCAGAGGAACGGCCTGACGCTGCATGTTCGCGCCCATCAGGGCACGGTTCGCGTCGTCGTTCGGCAGGAACGGGATCATCGCGGTCGCGATGGAGACCATCATACGCGGGGAAATGTCGATGTAGTCAACGCGGTCGCGGTCGACCTCGACGATCTCGTCGCGGTGGCGGCAGGTGATACGCGGGTTGACGAGGCAGCCGTTCTCATCGACCGGCTCGGCCGCCTGACCGACGATGAACTGATCCTCAACGTCGGCGGTCATGTAGGTGACCTCGTCGGAGACATGGCCCGTCGCATGATCGACAGCGCGGAAGGGCGCCTCGATGAAGCCGTATTCGTTGATGCGGGCGTAGGTCGCGAGGTAGGAGATCAGGCCGATGTTCGGACCTTCGGGGGTCTCGATGGGGCACATACGGCCGTAGTGGCTGTAGTGGACATCGCGGACCTCCATGTTCGCGCGCTCACGGGAAAGGCCGCCGGGGCCGAGCGCGGAAAGACGGCGCTTGTGCGTCAGCTCGGCGAGCGGATTCGTCTGATCCATGAACTGGGACAGCGGGCTGGAGCCGAAGAACTCCTTGATGGCCGCGGTGACCGGACGGATGTTGATGAGGCTCTGCGGTGTCACGATGTCGAGGTCCTGAATGGTCATGCGCTCGCGGATCACGCGCTCCATGCGGGAAAAGCCGATGCGGAACTGGTTCTGCAGCAGCTCGCCCACGCAGCGCAGGCGGCGGTTGCCGAGATGGTCGATATCGTCCTTCGTGACGATGCCGTGCGCCAGCGCGTTCATGTAGTTGATGGAGGCGAGAATATCGTCTGCAAGGATGTGCTTGGGCGCGAGACGGTCGGCATTGTCGCGGATGGCTTCCTTGAGCTCCTCGCCCTCGTACTTCGCCAGCAGCTCCTCGAGCACGCTCTTGCACACGCGCTCCTTGATACCGCACTCGGCGACGGGGTCGAAGTCCACGAAGCGGGAGAGGTCGACCATGTTGTTCGAGAAGACGCGCAGCGTCTTGCCGTCGAGGTCGAGCGTCACGTCGTTGACGCCGATGGCGTCAAGCTCGCGGGCCTCGTCGCTGGTCATGACATGGCCGGCGTCGAAGAGGATCTCGCCCGTGCGCGGGTCGGCGACGGGATAGGCGAGCTTCTGGCCGTGGATGCGGGTCCACAGGGAGAGCTTCTTATTGAACTTGTAGCGGCCGACCATGGACAGATCATAGCGGCGCGGATCGAAGAAGAGGTTCTTGATGAGGCCCTCGCTGGCCTCGACCGTGGGCGGCTCGCCCGGACGGAGCTTGCGGTAGATCTCCAGCATGGCCTCCTCATAGGTCTTGCAGGCGTCCTTCTCCAGCGAGACCTTGATGCGGTCGTCGTCGCCGAAAAGTTCGAGGATGCCGGTGTCGGTCTTGAGGTCGGCGTACTGCTCGGCCTGACCGCCGATGGCGCGGATCAGCTCGGTGATGGGGATCTTGCGGTTCTTGTCGATGCGGACCCAGAACACCTCGTTGGTGTCGGTCTCATACTCCAGCCACGCGCCGCGGTAGGGGATCACGGTGCTGGTGAGCAGGGGCAGGTCGGTCTTGAGGTCGATCTCCTTGCCGTAGTACACGCCCGGGGAGCGGACGATCTGGCTGACGACCACGCGCTCGGCGCCGTTGATGACGAAGGTGCCGGACTGGGTCATGAGCGGGAAATCGCCCATGAAGATCTCCTGCTCCTTGATCTCCTGCGTCTGGTTGTTGTACAGCCGCACGTTGACCTTGAGCGGAGCGGCATAGGTGGCGTCGCGCGCCTTGCACTCCTCCACGTCGTACTTGGGGGCCTCGTCCATCTTGTAGCCGATGAAGCTCAGCTCAAGATTGCCCGCGTAGTTGGTGATCGAGGCGACGTCGGTGAACACCTCCTGCAGTCCCTCGTCGAGGAACCACCGGTAGGACTTCTTCTGGAGCTCCAGAAGATTCGGCATCTCCATGATCTCCTCATGTCGAGCGAAGTTTTTGCGAAGGGTCTTGCCGTACATCTTGTCTTTGGCCATTTTTGCTCTTCACGCCTTTCCTTTCCCGCCGGTCTGTCTCCGGCGGGGAATGTATTGGTGTGCCGTGCGACACGCACGGCTTTGTTGATAGAAATGCTGCATTTGCTCTTGTGCTTTTTTGTTTCCTGTGCTATCCTTGTGGCAATGGGTGAGGGTTCGCTTTGCGCATACTCTCACATATAAGCGCCTTATTTTATCAAAGTCAAGCGCGCAAGTCAAGTGCTTTCCGCAAAAAAACAGCAGCTTTTTCAAGCTGCTGTTTCTTTTTTGTTTATTTCTCCTGCTCCTCGGGCGTTTCCTCCTCCGGGAGCCGTGAGACCAGCGCCCATTCCACGCGGCGTTCGTTGAAGCTCTGCACCTCGATGTGCAGGCCGCAGGCGTCCACCGTGAACTGGCTGCCATCCTCAGGAATGAACGAGAGCTGGGCAAACACCAGTCCGCCGAGCGTGTCGGACTCCTCGTCCTCGGGGAACTGCACGCCCGTCGCCTCGGCGACGCGCTCAAGCTCGCACGAGCCTGCCACACGCCAGAGATTGTCGCCCACCTTTTCGATGTCCTTTTCCTCCTGCGGATCGAACTCGTCGTAGATGTTGCCGACGATCTCCTCGAGAAGATCCTCCATCGTCACCAGGCCACTCGTGCCGCCGTACTCGTCCACCACGATGGACATGTGCACCTTCTTGCTCTGCATATCGCGGAACAGCACGTCCGTGCGCACGGACTCGGGCACGAAATACGCGGGGCGCAGCAGCTCACGCATGGGCTTGGGCGCCTCCGCCTGCGCGTTGAGCAGATACTCGCGCGTGGAGAGGATGCCGATGATGTCGTCCGCGTTCTCCTCGTAGACCGGGAAGCGGGACAGGCCGGACGAGCGGATCGTCGCGAGGATCTCCTCGCGCGTGTCCTCGACCCACAGCATCACCATGTCGGTGCGGTGGATCATCACGTCCTCGGCGGTCGTGTTGTTGAATTCAAAGATGTTGTCAATGAGTTCCTTCTCATTGGACTCGATCGCGCCGCGCTCCTCGCCGAGGTCCACCATCATGCGGATCTCATCCTCGCTCACGTCCTCCTCATCGGCCTTGGGGTCGATGTGCAGCGCTCGCAATACGCCGTTCGTGGACTTGGAGAGCAGCCAGATGACCGGGCGGAACACCGTTGCTACGCTCGTCACCGCACCGACCGTGAAGCGGGCGACCGCTTCGGTCTTTTTCATGGCGATGCGCTTGGGCACCAGCTCGCCGAGCACAAGGCTGAAGTACGAGAGCACGATGGTGATGAGCACCACCATGATCGTGTTGAGCGTCGAGGTGGGAATGGCCGTGAAGCCCTTGTCCACCGTCAGCCAATGCACGAGCGGATCGGAAAAGCTGTCCGCCGCGAAGGCCGAGGACAGGAAGCCGGCGAGTGTGATGGCGATCTGAATGGCGGAAAGAAAGCTGTCCGGCGCCTGCATGAGCACAAGCAGCTTCTTCGCCTTCTTGTCGCCCTCCTCCGCCTGCTTGCGCAGCTTTGTTTCCGAAAGCGAGATGACCGCGATCTCAGCCGCGGCAAAGAATGCGTTGATAAGAATAAGTATGACCAGTACCAGAATTTTCGGCAATAACGGGTCAGCAGGGTCCAAGTAGATAACCTCCTAAGCATCCGGCCTGTTGAGATTGGCTGCTCGCGCAGCGCAGACCGGTTTAGCGTAGGATAACATATTCCCGTCGAAATTGCAACGGATTCTTTTCTGCGGATGAAAAATCCGTTTTTTCGCCATCGGTCAACAGGGGCAGGCACAGGAAAGAGCGGTTTGCGGCGGCCTTCGCCGCGCAAACCGCCGCTTTCCCTCACCGCGGCACAAGCGCGTCGTGTACGGCGCAGAGCGCCGCGTCCTCGTCGTCCCGCTTCACCAGCAGCGTGACACGCTGCTCGCCCTCCTCGAGTCCGAGGACCGTGACGCCCGCCGCCTCCAGCGCCGAGACCGCCGCACGGATCGCCGCGAGCGACGGCAGCGCGCGCCCGATGGCCGTTACGCGCGTGACCTCCCCGCGGCGCGAGCGCGTGACGCCCGTGACCTCGCCGCTCTCCGCGCGGGGCACGACGAGCGTGCCGACGCTCCCCTCCTCGCACGAGCGCACCTCGACGGTCACGCCGTGCCTTGCCGCCAGCGCGACCGAACGGTCATGGAGCACCTGCGCGCCGTTCGCGGCGAGGCGGAGCATCTGGTCGCAGGAGACGGCGGCGAGCCGCCGCGCCGTCGGGCACACGCGCGGATCGGTGGTATAAACGCCGTCCACGTCCGTATAAATGATACAGCGCTCCGCGCCGAGAAAGGCCGCGAGCGCCGCGGCGCTCGTGTCGCTGCCGCCGCGCCCGAGCGTGGTGACGTCTCCCGCCGCGTCGACGCCCTGAAAGCCTGCCGCGAGCACGACGCGCCGCTGCGCCAGCTCCTGCCGGATGCGCTCCGCGCCCACGCTTCGCACGTTCGCGCCGCCGTGCGTACCGTCCGTCCCGACCGGCACCTGCCAGCCGGAGAGCGAGACTGCCGGCACACCGAGCGAGGCAAGCGCGATCGCGCCGAGGGCCACGCTCGCGGTCTCCCCCGTGGCGAGCAGAGCGTCCAGCTCACGCAGCGGCGGTTCCTCCGTCAGCTCGCGGGCGCGCGCGAGCAGCGCATCGGTCGTGTCGCCCTGCGCGCTGAGCACGACCACCACGTCGTCCCCCTGCTCCCAGGTGCGCCGCACGATCCTCATGGCACGCAGCAGCCGCTCGCGGTCACGCACACTGCTGCCGCCGAATTTCTGTACGATAAGGCCCATAGCAGCCCCCTTCTCTTCCCAGCAAAAAAATGAGTCGGCAAACTGCAAGCAGTCTGCTGACTCATTGTATGCCATACCCTCTCTGCGGGTTCAGCCCGCAAGGATCTCAAACTTGACCACGCCCGCCGTCTCCGCAGCGCTGGCGATGAGCTCCTCGAGCGATTCGCGCATATCGCTCGTCTCCGCCGAGATGGTCACGGCGGCGCAGCCGTTTGTCGGGATGCTCTGGTTGATGGTGAGTATATTTGCGCCCGAACCGGCAAAAATAGAAAGAACGTTGCTCAGCACGCCCGGGTTATCCTTGAGCAGGGCATAGAACGTGATGATGCGTCCGGTCTTCATGTCGTTGAAGGGCTGCACGCTGTCGCGGTACTTATAAAAGGCGCTGCGGCTGATGCCGACCTGCCGCGCGGCCTCGCCCGCCGTGCTCACCTCGCCCGCGTGAAGCATCCGCTTGGCCTCGGCGACCTTGAGAAAGATCTCCGGCAGCGCATCCGCAGCGACCAGATAGAATTTTGTCTTTTTCCCCATGTCCTGTTCTCCTCCCGTGGGCATTTGTCCTTTTATGGAGATATGATACCATAACGATCCACAGAGTGCAAGTAGCTTTTTCCTATAACATTCGACAGGAAGGAGGCCGGCCTTTTTGCAGAGCGAACAAAAAAAGGAGTTTTTGCTCACCGTCGCCTATTACGCCGTGCTCGCCGCGGCGCTCTATCTCTTTCTCCGCTATTTGCTCTGGTGGCTGCTGCCCTTTCTTCTCGCGTTCGCCGCGGCCCGCGCGATGGAGCCGGTCATTCTCTTTCTGCGGCGGACCGTTCATTTCAAGCGCGGCTTCTCCGCCGCGCTGCTGACGCTCTTTCTGCTCTTTCTTCTCGGCGGTCTCCTCTCGCTGCTGCTCTCGGCGCTTTTCACCGAGGCGACCGCCTTCCTCACCCAGCTCCCGACGCTGCTCGACGCGCTGCCCGCGCTGACCGGCGGACTGCTCGATCGGCTGCGCGCCTACGGCGCGCTCTGTCCTGACTGGCTGCGGGAGCTTCTGGCCGCCGAGCTCTCCGACTGGGCGGCTTACGGCAGCACGGCGCTCGCCGGTCTCGCCTCCCGCGCCCTCGCCCTGCTCGGCTCGATGGCCGCCGCCGTGCCGGCGCTGGTGCTCTTCGCCGCAACAACGCTGCTTGCCGTCTTCTTCCTCGCCGCCTCCTATCCCACGCTCTGCGCGGCGGCGAAACGCCGCCTGAGTCCCCGCGCGCAGCAGCGGCTGCGCTTCTGGCGCGACGGCGTGACGCACTCCCTCACGCGCTGGCTGCGCGCACAGGCGATCCTCTGCTCCCTCACCTTCTGCCAGCTCCTCGCCGGCTTCTGGCTGCTGGGCGAGCGCTACTCCCTGCTCGCCGCCTTTCTCATCACGCTTGTGGACGCGCTGCCGGTGTTCGGCACCGGAACGGTGCTGATCCCGTGGGCCGCGCTTGAGCTGCTGCTCGGCTCGGTGCCGCGCGGGGCCGCGCTCGTCATCCTCTACCTCTGCACACTCACCGTGCGCAGCATCACCGAGCCGAAGCTCGTCGCCGCGCAGGCGGGGCTGCCGCCCATCGCCTCGCTCATGGCGATGTACCTCGGCGCCCGCGCCTTCGGCGTAGCGGGCATGGTGCTCTTCCCATTGCTCCTGCTGCTCGCCGCCCAAATGCTGCGTACAAAAAAGGAAGGCTCGATGTGAGCCTTCCTTTTTCCGTTCAATTTTACGCCGCGGTGTTGAGCAGCCAGTTGAGGAAATCCGTTCCCCGCTCCGGCGACACCTCCTCCGATCCCTCCGGATCGGTCGGGTCGGTCGGGTCGGTCTCGCCGGCCGGAACCCAGTTGCCGTTCTCGTCGTAATAGCCCTCGCCCGGCGTCGGCTCTGGCTCGACGTACTGGTGGAGCGTGCAGGGGCCGAGCATCATCAGATCGCTGAACACGCTGCCGCTGTCGTTCGCCTGAACGGGCTTGCCCGCAGGGATCACAAACGTCGGATCGGCGGCCTGCTGCGCGGCATACGCCTCGTACTCCGCCGCGCTCAGCGGCAGGAGGATCGTCGTGCGCTCATAGCCCCACGCCGCCATCAGATTCTCGGTCGTAAAGTCGATCGCATTCACGCTCTGCACGCACTCGGCGGGACAATACTCGGTCGCGAGCTTGCCGCTCTCGGTGCAGAGGTTCACCGCCACATGGCCGTCGCACACCAGCGCGGGCGCGTTGCTCGCCGCCACCCAGACCGTCTGCACATCGGTGCAGCCCGGGCCCTGCAGAAGCCCCGTGCGGGTGCAGACCGTCACCTGCGTCATGTCGGCGGTACTCCCATTGAAATTCTGATTGGGCAGGTTCTCGTGTGCCTCGCTCATGGCCTTCTTCCACAGCTGCGCGGCGGGATTGCCGTTCGCGCGGATGCTGGCGTTCCGATCGTAGCCGATCCACACCGCCGCCGTGTAGTACGGCGTATAGCCGACAAAGTAACGGTCATAGTTGCTGGAGGTCGTACCGGTCTTGCCGGCGATGGTCATGCCGGAGAAGGCCGCCTCGGTGCCGGTGCCGCTGCGCACCACGCCCTTTAGAAGCTCATTGATCGAGTACGCAGTGGACTCCTTCATCGCCACCCACGACTCCTGCTTGTTCTCCAGCACAAGGCTGCCCTTGTTGTCGCGCACCTCGATGTAGGTGCGCGGCCTTGTATACACGCCGTTGTTGGCAAAGGCGGAGTACGCCGCCGCCATCTCGACCGTGTTCACGCCGTAGGTCAGGCCGCCGAGGCCGAGCGCTGCGGAGTTGAGATCGCTGTTGACCAGCGTGGTGAAGCCGAGGTTCTGTGTCATGAAGTCGTAGGACACGGACGGAGAGAGCGCCTCGAGCACGCGCACCGCCGTGGTATTGGTGGACACGCGCAGCGCGGTCTGGAGCGTGATAAGGCCCTTGTAGCCGCTGTAGGAGTTCTTCGGCCACGCTTTTTCCGTGCCGTTCTCGTTCGCCTGCAGGCGCACGGGATAGTCGTCGAGCACCGTCGCCGGCGTGATGACGCCGGTATCCAGCGCGGGCGCGTAGACCGCGATGGGCTTGATGGCGCTGCCGCAGGGGCGGGTGGCGGTCGCGTAGTTGAAGAGGAAGCGGCCCTCGCGCTCGCCGACGCGGCCCGCCATCGCCACGATGTTGCCCGTGGCGTTGTCGATGACGGTCATGCCGGACTGCAGCTGCTCGCCCTTGGACGAGGTATAGGGCAGGTTGCTCGTATCGGCGTAGACCTTCTCCACGATGCTCTGCAGCTCGGGGTCGATGGTCGCGTAGATCTGATAGCCTCCGGTGTAGAGCAGCTTCTTGGCGACCTCCTCGGAATAATTCTTCTCGCGGTGCAGCGCGTCGATCACGTCGTTGAAGACCTGCTCGACGAGATACGGATCGAACTCCTCCGCGGCGGTCTCAGCCACCTTCTCCTTCGAGCTGCCGGAGGGCACATAGTTGTCATCCCACACGAACACCAGCGGCTCGTTGACCGCCGCCTCGTATTCCGCGTCGTCCAGATAGCCGAGCTCGTGCATCTTGTCGAGCACCGTCTCCTGCCGCTCCTTGTTCTTCTCACGGAAGGTCTTGCCGCTGTCGAGCGTGCCCTGACGGGAGGGGTCGTAGAGGTAGGGGTACTGCGTGATGCCGACAATGGCCGCGCCCTCGGCGACGGTCAAGTCCTTGGCGTCCTTGCCGAAGTAGTTCTCGGCGGCCGCCTGGATGCCGTAGGAATGGTTGCCGAAGTAGACGAGGTTCAGATAGAATGTCAGCGTCTCCTCACGCGAGTAATTCTTATAGAAACGCAGCGCCTGGAAGATCTCCGTCACCTTGCGCTTGATGGTCGGCTGATTGTTGCCGGTGGCGTTCTTGATGACCTGCTGGGTGATGGTCGAGCCGCCGCGCTGCGTTCCGCCGCCGGTGAGCATGGTGAACACCGCCTTGCCGGTCGATTTCCAGTCCACGCCGTGATGCTGGAAGAAGCGCTGGTCCTCGATGGACACCAGAGCCTGCCAGACATGGTCGGGGATGTCGGAAAATTCAATGTTCGTGCGGTCCTCGGTGCCGTGGATCTTCTGCAGCTCCTTCCACTCGCCCGTGCTCTTGTCCTGATAATAAATGACCGAGCTCTGGTTGAGCGTGATGGCGCTCATATCCACATCCAGCACCGGCTCGAGCGTGGTGTGGACATACTTCATAAAAATGCCGAAGAACATCAGCGCCGTGCAGACGCCGATGGCCAGGAGCGTGCCGAGCACCTTCAGCGCCGTCATGCCGGCGCCGCTCCTTCTGTGGTTTTTTCGAGGCGCACGGGCGGCTTCGTGTTTCCCTTCCATTGCGCTACCTCCTTTTGCGAATTGAAAAAGCGGAGCTCCGCTTTGCTGTCTTTTGACAATAGGTAATTTATTGTAATACAAAATCGCGCAGATGTCAAACTTGCATTGCGCTTGGAAATGCGCTATACTATCTCCATCTCAAATACCGACTGTTGGAGGAGGACACCCCCATGAGCGAAGAATACGGCCCGAATTTCGTCACGCTGACGGACGAGGAGGGCAACGACATCGAGCTGGAATACATCGACGCGCTCGAGCACAACGGCACGACCTATATGGCTTTCTTCCCCGTTGTGGAGGAGGGCGAGGAGGAGAATGAGGACGAGTACGGCCTCATCATTCTCAAGAGCGAGACGGTGGACGGCGAGGAGATGCTCGCCAACGTCGTCGACGAGGACGAGATCAACGAGGTCTACGACCTCTTCATGGAGCAGATGATGGAGGACGAGGAGGAATAACCTCGCTTCCGACGGATTTTTCCCGCCGCTCCGCTTACAATGGCAATTACCCTGCGTGGTTCGTGATAGGCTCTTTATAAACCCACATTTCGTCATACGGGACGCCGGTACGCTCCGGTGGTTTGCAGGCCTCCCGGCTGCATTTCGCGGCCGGACGTTGGAAGCAGTAAAACCGGACAGAGGCGACCCACCTGCAATTCATGTGCAGGTTTGGCGGGGTCTACACGGCCAACGCGGGGTAACTTTTTTGCTCCTTCATCGCTTTGCACAAAAATCAAAAGGCGATTTCTCTGTTTTATCAAGGCTCTTTTCACGGATTTTGACGAAATTTCCATTGAAATTGTTCCCGCCTTCGTGTAAAATAAATCTACAATCTATGACTGATAGCTGTAACGAAGTGCTGCGCGCACGGGCTGAAACTATCACTCCGGCAGAAACGCTGACGTTTCGGGCGAGTGACTCGCTTGGAGCGTCTTTTCTTTTTGCCTGAAGGGTTCGTCAGTTGAAACCATTTAACAGGAGGAAACCACTTATGAAGCTCATCACCAACGGACGTCTCATCACCCGCGACGCAGAGGGCCGCGGCTACTACGAGCACGGCGCGGTCGCCTACGAGGGCGCGAAGATCGCCGAGGTCGGCGAGGAGGCCGCCCTGCGCGCGAAGTACCCCGACGCCGAGATCGTCGACGCCAAGGGCGGCGTCATCATGCCCGCCTTCATCAACGCGCACACCCACATCTATTCCGCGCTCGCGCGCGGCCTGTCCATCGTCGGCAACAACCCGACAAACTTCTACGAGGTCCTCGACGGAACGTGGTGGGCCATCGACCGCCACCTGATGATGGACGGCACCAAGGCCAGCGCCACCGCGCTCTACATCGACTCCATCAAGCAGGGCGTCACCACCGTGTTCGACCACCACGCCAGCTACGGCGAGATCCCCGGCACGCTGCACACCATCGCCGAGGAGAGCAAGCGTCTCGGCCTGCGCTCCTGCCTGTGCTATGAGGTCTCCGACCGCGACGGCGAGGAGAAGTGCCTGCAGGCCATCAAGGAAAATGCCGACTTCATCACGGAATGCGAGCAGCGCAAGGATCCCATGCTCGCGGCGATGTTCGGCGGTCACGCGCTCTTCACCATCTCCGATAAGACCTTCGACCGCATGGTCGAGACCAACAACGGCCGCACCGGCTATCACATCCATGTCTCCGAGGGCATGAACGACGTGTACGATTCCCTCCAGAACTACGGCCGCCGTCCCGTCCAGCGCCTTCAGGATCACGGCATCCTCGGCCCCAAGACCATCCTCGGTCACTGCATCCATGTCAACACCGCCGAGATGGAGATCATCAAGGAAACGGGTACGATGGTCGTGAACAATCCGGAATCCAACATGGGCAACGCCATCGGCATCTGCCCCGTCCTCCAGCTCTACAAGCGCGGCATCCTGCTCGGCATGGGCACCGACGCCTACACCAACGATATGCTCGAGTCCCTCAAGGTCGCCCTCTGCTCCCAGCGCAGCCAGAACTGCCTGCCCAATGTCGGCTGGTGCGAGGTCACGGATATGCTCTTCAAGAACAACGCGAAGATCGGCGCGAAGTACTTCCCCGACCAACTCGGCGTGCTCAAGGCGGGCGCGGCGGCGGACATCATCGTGATGGATTATAAGCCGTTCACCCCGTTCTCCGACGCGAACATCGACGGCCACATGATCTTCGGCATGACGGGCCGCCAGTGCCAGACCACCATCGCCGCCGGCAAGACGCTCATGCTCGACCGTCAGCTCGTCGGCATCGACGAGGAGGCCGAGAACGCCCACATCCTCGAGGCCGCGAAGAAGCTCTGGGGCAGCCTCAATCACTGCGAGTATTAAGGAAACATTACATAGGAGGAACAACGATGTCTGAGAAAATGTATCCCATTCCGTTCGCGTCCCTGATGAACTGGGTCGTGACCGAGTACGCCCAGAGCGGCGACATCTTCGGCGTCCACAAGAAGTATGAGGCCACGGGCAAGAGCCTGCCCATCTTCGGTGAGCGCATCGAAACGCCCTTCGGCCCCGCCGCCGGCCCCAACAGCCAGCTCGCGCAGAACATCATCGCCGCCTACTTCGCGGGCGCGCGCTTCTTCGAGGTCAAGACCGTACAGAAGATGGACGGCGCCGAGCTTGCCGCCTGCGTGCCCCGTCCCTGCATCCTCGCCGCCGACGAGGGCTACAATCAGGAGTGGTCCACCGAGCTGACCGTGGCGCAGGCGCAGGACGAGTACATCAAGGCGTGGTGCGCGCTCAAGGTCATCTCCAAGGTCTACGGTCTCGGCGATCCCGACGGGTTCGTGTTCAATATGTCCGTCGGCTACGACCTCGAGGGCATCAAGGGCCGCAAGGTCAACAGCTACATCGACAACATGATGGACGCGAGCAGGACCGCGCAGTTCAAGGAATGCAAGAAGGTCCTCGCCGAGCTGTTCCCCGCCGAGCGCGATTTCATCGCGCACATCTCCCCGCGCGTTTCGCGCTCCGTCACCGTCTCCACGCTCCACGGCTGCCCGCCGCAGGAGATCGAGCGCATCGCAAGCTATCTGCTCACGAAGAAGCACCTGCACACCTTCGTCAAGTGCAACCCCACCATCCTCGGCTACAAGACCGCCCGCAGCATCCTCGACTCCATGGGCTACGACTACATCGTGTTCGACGAGCATCACTTCAACGAGGATCTCCAGTGGGAGGACGCGGTGCCCATGTTCGAGCGTCTGCAGAAGCTCGCGAACAAGGAGGGTCTGGAGTTCGGTCTCAAGCTCTCCAACACCTTCCCCGTGGACACCACGCGCGGCGAGCTGCCGAACGACGAGATGTATATGTCCGGCCGCAGCCTCTTCCCGCTGACCATCGAGATGTGCAGCCGCATCTCCCGCACGTTCGGCGGCAAGATGCGTATCTCCTTCGCCGGCGGCGCGGAATACTTCAACTGCGATAAGCTCTTTGCCGCGGGCATCTGGCCCATCACCGTCGCCACCACCATTCTCAAGCCGGGCGGCTACAACCGCCTGCTCCAGATGGTCGAGAAGGTCGAGCCGATGGAGTACCGCGCCTTCGCCGGCACCGACTCCGCCGCCATCTCCGACCTCGCCGCCTCCGCCCGCACGAATTTCCATCACCTCAAGCCCATCAAGCCCCTGCCCAGCCGCAAGTCCACCGAGCAGGTGCCCTGGCTCGACTGCTTCATCGCCCCCTGCAAGGGCGGCTGCCCCATCGAGCAGGACATTCCCGAGTACCTCGAGCTGTGCCGCAAGGGTCTCTACGGCCCCGCGCTCAAGCTCATCACCGAGAAGAACGCCCTGCCCTTCATCACCGGCACCATCTGCGCGCACCGCTGCCAGGGCAAGTGCTCCCGCAATTTCTATGAGGAGAGCGTCCACATCCGCGACACCAAGCTCCTCGCCGCGCAGAAGGGCTACAATGCCCTGATGGCGTCCATCAAGCTGCCCGAGCGCGTCGAGGGCAAGCGCGTCGCCATCATCGGCGGCGGCCCGACCGGTATCGCCGCGGCGTATTTCTGCGGCCGCGCCGGCATCGAGACCACCATCTTCGAGCGTGAGCGCAAGCTCGGCGGCGTGCCGCGCTACGTCATTCCCGCCTTCCGCATTTCCGACGAGGCTATCGACAAGGACATCGCCCTGATGCTGCGCTATGGCGTTGAGGTCAAGTGCGGCAAGAGCGCTCCCTCCGTCGCGGAGCTGAAGGAAATGGGCTACACCCATATTCTTCTCGCCACCGGCGCGTGGAAGGCCGGCAAGCTCGACATCGAGGGCAACGTGCAGGGCGTCATCGAGTGGATGAAGAAGGAAAAGAAGCAGGTCAAGCCCAACCTCTCCGGCAACATCGTGGTCGTCGGCGCGGGCAACACCGCCATGGACGCCGCCCGCGTCGCCAAGCGCATGGGCGCGCACGCCACCATTCTCTACCGCCGCACCAAGAAGTTCATGCCCGCCGACGAGCACGAGCTGCAGCTCGCCATCGACGAGGGCGTGGAGTTCATCGAGCTGGCCGCTCCCGTCAAGCAGGCCAAGGGTATGCTGCTGTGCGACAAGATGGTGCTCGGCGAGCCCGACGAGACCGGCCGCCGCAGCCCCGTGAAGTCCGGCGAGCAGTTCTCCATCCCCTGCGACCTCGTGCTCTCCGCCGTCGGCGAGCAGGTCGATTCCGACCTCATGGCCGCAAACGGCATCGAGATGGAGCGCAAGGGCCCCGCGTTTGAGACCAATGTCGAGGGCGTGTACTGCGCGGGTGACGCGCACCGCGGTCCCGCCACCGTGGTCGAGGGCATTGCCGACGCCGCCCGCTTTGCCGAAGCCGTGATCGGCGCGCCCTACGAGTATGAGATCCCCGCGCAGGCGTTCATCACCGAGTCCGACGCCATCGCCAAGCACGGCATCCTCAAGATGTCCGGCAAGTGCGAGGGCGAGCGCTGCCTGCAGTGCTCCACCGTCTGCGAGAACTGTGTGGACTCCTGCCCGAACCGCGCGAACGTCGCGGTCGTCATGCCCGACGAGAGCCACCAGATCATCCACGTCGACAAGATGTGCAACGAGTGCGGCAACTGCACGCAGTTCTGCCCCTATGCCAGTGAGCCCTGCCACGACAAGTTCACCCTCTTCCAGACGGCGGAGGATATGGCGGAGAGCAAGAACCCCGGCGTCCTCTTCCTCGACGCCGACCACGTCCGCGTCCGCATGGCGGAGGAGCGCGACTACGATCTCTCCACCTCCGACAACGATCTGCCGGTGGACATCGAGGCGCTGATCTTCACCATCCGCGACAAGTACAGCTATCTGTTCGCGTAAGCGTAAACTTTCTTACAAGATACAGGCGCGGCCGCCGAAAAGCGGCCGTGCCCTTTTTCTTTCATACGAACACTCCCCGCAGGCCGCCGCAGTCGCGCAGAGCTTCGGCGCGGGCAGCGACCTCACGGGCGAAGCCGCTCAGATATTTCCCCGCGCCGCGTGGGAGGGCGAGCCGCTCCGCGAGCGCATCCGCCGCTGCAAGCAAGTCGGCCATGATCTGCTCGGGCCGCGCGTGCTCCCAGCGCTCGCGGAGCGCGTCGATCTCGCCATCTGAGAGCGTCAGCCCCTCCCCGCCGAGGAGCGTGCGGGCGAGCGCGTTCGCCGCGACCGGCGCGTAGAGATTCACCAGCAGCCCGCGCCAATCCGGGCAGGAGCGCTCCAGCACCGCGCGGACCTCGCCCTGCGGCAATCGCGTGAGCAGACTATTTTCCGCCGCCAGATGGGTCAGATATTGGTTGACATAATTTATCCCCAGCAGGCTCTCCGACACGCTTTGGGAAAGCTGATAGTCAATGTCACAATCAAACCGCTGCGGGAAAAAGCGCGTGTCATAGCAGCGGAAGCCCCTGCCGATGCTCCGCAGCGTATCGCGGAGCGAGCGGTTCTCCAGCGGCGGCAGCGTCTCAACGACCTTTCGCCAGAGCGCGATCGTCAGCGCGGCATCCCGCTGCGCACGGCGTTGCCCGCGCGCCAGCTCGTCCGCAAGGTCGCACGAGAGAAGTGTACGGATACGCGCCGCGCGATCCGCTTCGCCTCCGCCGTCCGCCTCCTCCGGCACAGCAAGGAAAAACAGCACGCCGCGCAGCAGCTCCCGCGCGGCGGCAGCCGGCACGGAGCTGCTTTCATTCGCGGTGTAGAGCGCGATCTGCCGCACGAGCAGCGCGGCAAGCTTTTCCTGCCACAGCCTCTCTTCGGCGCCCGTCAAGGGGCGCGTCAGCTCATTCATCATCGTCCCCCACCCTTCCCGTGCGCGCAAAGCGCAGCATCGCGCGGCCATCGAGATCGGCGATGCGGTCCGCGCAGCCGCCCGCCCAGCCGTTGTATAGCCGCACCAGCGCGGCGAGCAGCTCGTCGTCGCCGAGACGTTCGCCGCACGCGCCCTTGAAGTGGTAGAACAGCTCCGTCAGCCCGCCGAGCGTTTCCTCCCAGTTCTCCGGTCCAACGCAGGGCGAGTCGCACAGCGCGACCGCCAGCTTCGGCAGGATGCCCTCGCCAAGCTCGATGCGCTCCGTCTCCCGCAAGGCCGAAGCGCGGCGCTCCAGCAGACGTCCGCATTGTTCCGGCGTGAGCGTCAGGCCGAAGCGTTCCGTCACGGCGTTCCCGCGCAGCAGCGCCGCCTCGGTCCGCTGCGCGGACAGCGCGCCGAATAACATCAATTCATCCATCTCTTTTTCACCTCGCCATGTTATCTACACCCCCGGCAAGGAAAAGACAAGACTTGAAAAATTGCCCGAAATGTGGTAATATAGGACTCGTAAAAAGCAAAAAAGCGCAGAAGAAAGCCGCCCAAACGGGCGGCTTTCCTAATTGTGCAGTTTTTTACTTGGCGGGAACGGTCAGGATCTGGCCGATGTAGATGATATACGGATCGGCGAGCTTGTTGGCCTCGGCCAGCTTGGTGTAGAGCGTGCCAGTGCCGTAGAGCTTGTAGGCGATGTTCCACAGGCAGTCGCCCGCGACGACGGTGTAGGTATCGCCCTCGGTCACGGTGGTATCGCGGCCGGCGATGACCTTTTCGCTTTCGTTCGTCGGGACATCGGAAGCAGCAGTCTTGATGGTGATGCGGCCCTGCGGGGCGGCATACTGCTCGCCGACCACGCCGCCGAGATTATTGACGATATAGTTGATAAGGACCTGGTTGTCAATCATCACGCCGTCCTTGAGGAGCTTGACGTTGTCGGTACCGAACATCGCGTAGCCGTCGCCGCCCTGCTTGAGCATATAGTTATGGGAAGCGAGGGTATAGGTCTTGCTGACGTCGAGGGGCTGACCGCCGACCATGATGTCGGACACACGGTACGCGCCGTCGACCTTGACGAACTCGGACTTATCGTTCTTCACCACGGAGCTGGGGATATCGGCGTTGATGGTGTAGGTCAGGCCGGAAACCTGCAGGAAGCCGCCGCTCTCGCCGGGATAGGCCGCGGAGCCGAGCTCCAGAGCGTCCTTGATCTGCTGACCGGTGACCTCAACGAGGCAGGCCTCGTTGCCGAAGGGATGGACCTTGATGATATCGCCGTAGGTGATGTCGCCGACCTTGATGTTGTCGCGCACGCCGCCGCCGTTGACGAAGGCGATGTCAGCGCCCAGCAGGATGCGGTAGGCGTCCGCGCACAGGTCGCCGAGGTTGGTCTCGGCATTGCGGACCGCGCGCTTGCCGTCCGCGCCGTTGATGGTCAGCTCCACGCTGGTCTTGGCAACGACCTGCTTCTGCAAGGCGTCGAACTTATCGGTGATGGTCTGGATATAGGCCGCCGCCTCGGCGTCGGGCTCGACTGTGTTCAGATCAACGTTCTCGTGGGTGATGGTGCCATCGGTCTTGATGGTCAGCTTGCCGACGTTGGCGAGCTTGGTGCCGGTCTGCTCAAAGACAACCTCCTTGCCGGACTTATCCTTGATCGTTTCGGAGAAGGTGGAGTGGGAGTGGCCGTCGATGAAGGCGTCAAAGCCGGTGGTGTTGGCAATGACTTCCTTGCTCATCCAAGGGGAGGACTGCTCGTCGATGCCGAGATGGCCGAGGCCGATGACATAATCGGCGCCCGCGGCCTTGGCCGCGTCGATGGCCTTCTGCACCGCATTGTAGAGGTCAGCGCCGTTGTTACCCTCGCAGAAGCCATAGATGTAATTGCCGTTGGCATCCTGGAAGTAGGTCGGGGTGGACTTGGTGAAGGTCTCCGGCGTGCAGACGCCGACAAACGCGACCTTCACGCCCTTGACTTCAAAGATCTTATAAGCGTCGAAGTAGGGCTTGCCGTCCTTGCCGGTGAAGTTTGCGGAGATATAGGGATACTTCGCCAGATCCTTGGCAATGTGCAGGAACTGATCCATGCCGTAATCGAACTCATGGTTGCCGGGAACGGCCGCATCGTACTTGAGGTAGTTCATGATGTCGACGATGTACTCGCCCTTGGAGAGCGTGCCGATCACGCCGCCCTGAACATGGTCGCCCGCGTCAACGAGCAGATCCGCGCTCTTGTGCAGCGTTGCGACCTTGGCATACTTCTCGTAGTCGCAGTGAACATCGTTGGTGTGCAGAATGGTGATGTCTTCCTTGGGGGCGGCGGCATTGACCGTCACGGCAAGGGAAAGGACCATCGCCATCGTCAGCAGCAGGGACAAAAACTTGCGCATAGCTTTTTTCCTCCTGAAAATTTTTGCCGGAGCGCTTGTCCGGATCGGGCGCACAGCTTCGGCAGGATATGTTTATTGTATCTTCTTTTCCGCTTTTTCACAAGCCGCATTCTCTCGCCATAATCACAGGGCGGGATTTAATATTAGATTGTGCAAAGGTCAACGGCCTTCGCACAGTCTAATTTTTTTATGTGGGGGTCCTGGTTATGAAGAAAATGACCGTTCGGAAAATGCTTGAAAATATCGTCGTGAAGACCGCTGGTCTGGACGTGAAGAAGTTCTACCTGGTGTCTATGGACGGCGAAGTCGTCACGGCTGACTTTGCGGTCGATTTGATCTGCAAGGTCGCGACGTGGAATGTCCTGTGGGAAGTCGAAATCGTGGCCGCGAAGCGTTACGAAGACGTCGTCACTGTAATCTACAACCCGGACGTTGAGCAGACCAACGGGGACCCCGACAAAAACCTTTGGTGACGCCGCCAAAGGAAAAGAAAGAAGGTGAAAACGTGGCAAGACAGTTCAAAACGATCGAGTTCGACGACCGAAAGACGATCGCTTCCATGTATGCGAACGGGGCGATCGCCGGCGAAATCGCCCAGAAAATCGGCGTGTCGCGAACCACCGTCTATACCGAGTTGAAGCGCGGCCAGGACGGCGTCACCCTGGACAAGAACTTCCGCCCGGCGTATGACCCGGAACTGGCCCAGAAGCGGGTCCAGGAGGGCCTTCGCCGCCGTGGACGAAAGAAGGAGGGAAATGCAAATGTCTGATACCTGTGGGCGCTGTGGCCGCCGATTGAAGGACCCGTTTTTCCGCGAAGTCGGTTACGGCCGGACGTGCGCCGCGAAACTGGGGATCACCCTTCCCCAGAAAAAGAAAAAGGGCAAGCGTACCGACGCGCGGGAAGAAAAGGCGGTGGGCGAATGAAGGAAATCGTGAGTCAGCCGACAAACGGTGTGATCTGTGAAGACGGGAAAATCGCGAAGAACGGCCTTCGTGTGATCTGCCCATTTTGTGGGGAAATCGGTCTATCCCAGGGACGCGGCGGAAGCGTGAATGTCTGGACGGTCGGCGCGATTGAACGCCGGGAATGTACGAAATGCCGGAAGCGGTTCCACACGATCGCCCTAACCGTACCGCCCGACATGACCCCGGAAGACTTCTATTCCGCCGTCAGGGCGCGCATGGAAGGAAGGTGACAGCCTTGAAGTGGACGATCACCACCCAGGAGCGAAACGCCCTGGTCGAAACACATCTGGGCTGTATCTGGTGGACCATCAACAAGAACCGGCGTCTGATCAGTGCCGCCGGCCTGGACGACGAAGACGTCTTCCAGCAGTTAGCGATCCGCATGATCCGCGCCGTCGAGAACTACGACCCGGACAAGGGAAAGGACCTGGAACAGCACATCTTCGCCCAACTGCAATATGAAGTCCTGAACTGCAAAGACGCGGCGAAACTGTACGGGATCAAGGGCGCGCCCTACGGAGCGCGGGACCTGACCGTTTCCCTGGACGCCCTGGTCGAAACCGGCGTTCAATTCTGCGGGGGGGGGCTTAAATGTCTAAGTTCAAAAACGTGTGCGGCGTGATCGCCTTCGTCCTGTTTTTCCTAATGCTGGGCGCGGTCGGAGCCATCGAACAGGACATAGTTCCCCTTTTCCCCGGAATGGTCCGCGTGTTCGCGCTTATGGCCTTGTGGGTCCTGTTCTGCAACCTGGCCGGCGCGTTCGACTATACCGAACCGGAAAGGAGGAAGCCGCGTGAAGTACGCCGCGAAGACCCTGTCGCCCGTACAGGTCGGACAAGTCGTCAAAGCCCTTGTCCTTCTGGGCGCGCGAAAAATTATCGTTGAAGAAGTAGAAAAGGACCGTTTCGTCGTCACCACAACAACCGAAACGGCCCATTCCAAAAAAGAACTAACTGCATTATAGCAGAGAAAGGAACGGTTTTCAATATGCCGAAACTGAACTTTTATGATACCGACGCCGTGAAGGCGTTCACCCTGGACGTACTGGTCGAAGGCGTCGAAACCCGCCGCGACCTTGACTTCGAGCGCCGCCAGAGTGCGGCCGCCTGGGAAACTGCCAGAGAGCAGAGAACCCGCGCCGACAAAGCAGACGCCGCAATCGCGGCCGCTATCTCCACCCTGTCGAACCTTCTTGAAGCCCGTCAAAATGGCGTCGAAGTCGGTTGGCGTGACGTTGACCGGGCCGTCGCTGACGCCCTGGACATTCTGAAAGGGGGCAAAGCGGAATGAACGTAAGCCTGTATGAAATCAGCGCCGACTTCCTGAAAGCCCTGGACGGCCTGGAAGTGGACGAAGAAACCGGCGAGATCATGAACTTCGACGCCGTGGAAGCACTGGACGCCCAGTTCGAGGACAAGGCCGAAAGCGTGGCCTGTTACATTAAGAACCTGTCAGCCTTCGTCGCTGACCTGAAAGCAGAGGAAGAAAACCTGTCGGCCCGCCGAAAGACCGTCGAACGCCGCGTTGACAGCGTGAAGAAGTACCTGTCTTCGTGCCTGGCGACTGTCGGGAAGGACAAGGTCGAAACCGCAAAGGCCCGGATCAGTTTCCGGAAGTCTATCCAGGTCCAGATCGACGACGAAGCGGCGCTTCCGGCTGACTACGTCACGACCACAGTGACCACAAAGCCGGACAAGACCGCGATCAAGAAAGCAATCCAGGCCGGCGAAGACGTGACCGGGGCTTCCCTGGTCGAGAACCGGAACATTCAGATCAAGTAAAGGGGGCGGGATCATGGCAGATAAGAAAACGACCACCCAGGCGGCCGAACAGGCCGCCCTGGACCCGCCAGCGGCCGTCAGGAACGACATTCCCCTTCTGACGGAAAAAGACATCGAATGTCGCGTTCAGAGCGTCAGCCGCGCGAAAACAGGCCGCGTCGGTGCTGTCCTGTTGCTTTACAAGGACGCCCGCGTCGATATGCGGATTCTTGACCAGGTCTTCGGCCCTGGGAACTGGCAACGAACCCATGAAGTGATCAACGGGAACCTGTTTTGTAATATCGACATCTGGGACGCAGAGAAGCGCGCCTGGGTCCGGAAACAGGACGTCGGCGTCGAGAGCAACACCGAGAAAGAAAAAGGCCAGGCGTCCGACGCCTTCAAGCGCGCCGGCTTCAACGTGGGGATCGGCCGCGAACTCTACACAGGCCCCTTCATCTATGTCGAACTGGCCGACAACGAGTTCTATTCCGAAGGCCAGAACGGACGGAAGGAAGTCCTGAAATGCTATTCGAACACCCGCTTCACCGTCACCCACGTCGCCTATAACGACCGCCGGGAGATTTGCGAACTGGTGATCGCGGACCGGAACGGAAACGTCCGGTTCGACATGAACAAGAGGGTCCAGGGACCGCCACAGACAGCCCAGGGCGGCCAGGGAACAACCACCCAGGGAAACACCCAGGGACAGGGCAAACAGGCCCCCGGGGGCCGCCAGGGCGCGCCAGCGGGTACACCAGCGCCCCAGGCAGAGAACGGGGCAGTCTGCCCGATCTGTGGGAAACCAATCACAAAGGCCGAACAGGACTATTCCGTCCGGAAATATGGTCGCGAAGCCTGTCGGACCTGTCAAAAAGCATTGTAAAAGGAGGTGGCAAACGTGCCGAGCCGCATAATCAAAGAATCAATCACTACCAGCGAATCGCTGTCGGAGGTGAGCGCGGACGCCGAGCGCCTTTTCTGGCGACTGGTGGTCAAGGCGGACGACTTCGGCCTGTACTACGGAAATCCGCGAATCCTGGCGTCCATGTGCTTCCCCCTGGACCCGCCGAAGGAACAGAAAATCCGGGCCTGGCTGTCTGAACTGGTCGCCGCCGGAATGGTCGGAACCTACACGGCCAGCGAGGACGGGAAGCAATACCTGAAACTTATGTCGTGGGACAAGCACCAGCAACAGAGAGCGAAGAAAAGCAAGTTCCCCCTTCCTGTTTCATTTGATAACACTTGCAATCAAAGGAAAGGAAATCAAATGAAATCAAAAGTCCCCGTAAACGAGAACGAAAACGTAAACGAGAACGAGGAACGAGAAACGGGAACGCGCCCAACCGGGGCGACGGGGACACCGCGCGGTTTTGATCGCTTCTGGGCTGTATATCCGCGCCGGGTCGGAAAACAGGACGCCCTGAAAGCCTGGGGCCAACTGAACCCGGACGACGACCTGGTCGAACTGATCGTCGCCGGCGTGGAACGCTGGAAGACCTGTGACCAGTGGACGAAGGACGGCGGATCGTTTATCTGCTACCCGGCCACGTTCATTCGCGGCCGCCGCTGGGAGGAAGACGACCGGCCTGACGTACCGTCCCAGCCCCCGAAGGGAGCCGTGCCGAAGAAGGACTATGGTGACGACGAAGACTTCCTGGAAGGACGGTGATCGCTATGAACGCAATCGGCGACGTTCTGGCCGGTATGGTCCAGAAAAGCCTTCAAAACCAGGAACCGGACGACTACTTCGACGACGAAGGCTTCCTGCGCTGTGGCAACTGCCACGAACGGAAGCAAATGGACGTCACCCTTCCGGCGGTCCCGTCCATCGGCCGGGACGCGAAGACGATCCGCGTCGGCTGTCTGTGCAAATGCGGCCAGGAAAAAGCCGACGCAGAGAAGGCCGACAGAGAGCGCCGGGAGTTTGAGCAACGAATGGACCGGCTTCGCCGCGACGGGATCACGGACCCGGCCTATTTGCAATACACCTTCGCCCAGGACGACCAGCGGAACCCAAAGGTCAGCGACGTCTGTCGCCGCTACGTCGAGAACTGGGAGGAAATGAAGGCCCAGAACATCGGGATTCTGTTCTATGGCGACGTCGGGACCGGGAAGTCCTTCCTGGCCTGTGCAATCGCGAACGCCCTTCTGGAACGGCTGGTCAGTGTCAGCGTGACCAACTTCCCGCGAATCCTGAACAGCCTTCAAGGGTCCTTTGACGACGAACGACAGAAGCGGATCGACCGCCTTCAACACTATTCCCTTCTGGTGATCGACGACCTGGGCGTCGAACGGGACACGTCCTATTCCGTCGAACAGGTCTACAACGTGGTCGACACCAGGGCAAGGTCCGGGAAGCCCGTGATCATCACGACAAACCTGTCCTTGAAGGACCTGGAAAACCCGCCTTCCCTGGCCTACAAGCGCATTTACGACCGGGTCCTGGAAATGTGTCCGATCCGCCTGAAAATGGTCGGAGCGTCCCGCAGAACAGCGAACGCCACCGACCGAAGGGACGCCGCCCGGCGAATCCTGGGCCTGACGAAAGGACAAGACCAATGAAGAAATATAAACTGACAATCCCCGGCCTGTTGCCGGGACTGAATGAGTACATCGACGCGGAACGGTCATACAAGGGCAAGTACAAGGCCGCTTCCATGAAGCGCCAGGCCCAGAACGTGATCGGCTACATGATCCGAACACAACTTCGGGGCGTCCGCTTCACCCGTCCTGTGGTGATCCGCTACCTGTGGGTCGAACCCAGCCGCCGCCGCGACAAGGACAATATCGCCTTTGCGAAAAAGTTCATTCAGGACGCCCTGGTCGAAACCGGCGTCCTTCGAAATGACGGCTGGTCGGAAATTGAAGGATTCAGCGACGACTTCGCCCTGGACCCGAAGAACCCGCGCGTCGAAGTCACGATCGAAGAATATGAGGGAGGAAAACAAAATGGCAGTAAGCGCAAAAATTAAGAACCTGGCCCCTGGGGCCTACTTCAACGCCGGCCCCGTGGAAGTGGTCGTCCTGGAACACTTCACCGACGGCCGAACCCTTCTGGCCGCGAAGGAGCCGATCGGGAACCGCCCCTTCACCGTCCGGCCATTCACCTATAACCGCATGGAGCCGGAGCCGGCCGCGAATAACTTCGCCTTCTCCACCCTTCGGTTCGACCTGAACGAAGACTTCCTGTCCACCCTGGACGACGCCGGCGTGATCCCGGCGAACAAGGTCCTGGAAGCCGAGTGGAGCCTGGCGGACCACGACGGAACGAACCGTTACGGCGTCGCCGTCTGCAAGGTCGCCATGTTGCCCGAACCCCTGGTCCGGAAGTATTACGACGCGGGCCTGTTGGAGATCGACGACTGGGAATGGACGATCACCCCGTACGCCGGCCACGCGGACCGCGTGCGGCTTGTCCATTCCGGCGGCAGTTTGAGCTACCCCCATGCGTACCGCGGCCGCGGCGTTCGCCCGGCTTTTTTCGTGGACTCTGAAATCTGCCTGTCGCTGGATCAGGAGGAAATCGAACTGTCTGACGAAGCACTGTTGACCGGCTTCACGTCGAAGCAACTTGTGAACGAAGTCCTTCGCCGGATCGCCGCCGGAGAGGACAACGAAGACGAATGATCGGGTCCTGTGAGTTGAAGGCCAGAGTCGAAGAAAGCCTGGGAACCGTCCTGGACCCAGACTTCTTCGGCCAGGCCGAACAGTACGCCCGCCGAAAACTGGATATGTGCAACGAGCGCGCCGGCCGCATATACGGCGAAGACGGCTACGGCGACGAATACCTGGTCCTTCTGACCGCTGACACAGTCCGGGAAATGGCCTTTTCCGCCTGGTGTGAAATCAGGAACGCGGAGATCACGGCCGCCAGAGAAAAGGCGGTGGGCGCATGAGAAGAAGAAAACCGGCCCTTCCGAAGTGGAAATACGCCTTTTCCTGTCGGAACTGCCAGAACGTCCAGTTCATCAAGGACGACACCAAAGGGCGCGAAGGCGACTACTGCGTGAAGGCGGTCGAGAGGGCCGACGCCGGCCTTCCAGGCCCGATCCACGCAGATGAAGAAGATCGCGTCGTCCGCTGTGATTGCTACGAACCAATCCCGGAAGAAGGTGAACCGTCGTGATACCGTTTCCGGACAAGAAGTATTCCGTGATCTATGCCGACCCGCCCTGGTCCTATTCCGGCGGCGGGGCGAAACGAAACGTAACCAGACACTACCACACTATGAAGGCGAAGGACATTTATGACCTTCCGGTCCAGGACATAGCGGCGGACGACTGTCTTCTGTTCATGTGGGCCACATTCCCGAACCTGGAAGTCGCCCTGGAAACGATCCGGCGCTGGGGATTCCAGTATAAGACCGCCGCCTTCGTCTGGGTGAAGAGGAACAGGAAGTCCCCTGGCTGGTTCTGGGGCCTGGGGAACTGGACCAGAGCAAACCCGGAAGTCTGCCTTCTGGCGACAAAGGGAAAGCCGATCCGCGCGTCCCGGTCAGTCCACAGCATAATCGACGCCCCGATCGGACGCCACAGCGAAAAGCCAGCGGAAACCCGCGACCGGATCGCCGCACTTGCGGGGGGGGGGGCGCTATGATCGAACTATTTGCCAGACAGGCGGCCCCCGGCTGGGACGCCTGGGGCGACGAAGCGCCGCAGACAGAAAGAGAGGTAAACCATGAACATAACTGAACTGGTGGGCCGCGCCCACGATAACGCCGTGAAACACGGCTTCTGGGACCCGCCCCTGAACTTTGGGACCGCGATCGCCTTGATCCATTCCGAACTGTCCGAAGCCCTGGAAGAAGAACGCGCCGGCCGCGCCCTAGTCTGGTACAAATGCACCGCCGGAAACGGCGACGGGACAATCTGCAACCCGAAAAGGTGGATCGACTGCGACATGGGCGGGAAGGAAGATCGCTGTCCCTTCCGCCACAAAAAGCCCGAAGGCGTGGCCGTGGAACTGGCGGACGCTGTGATCCGGATCGCGGACCTGTGCGGCTATCTGGGAATCGACCTGGACACTGTCATTTCCGAGAAAATGGCCTATAACGAAACCCGCCCGTTCAAACACGGGAAGCGGTTTTGAAAGGTGGTGGCCCCATGAAGAAACTATCCACCGTCCTTCTGCTGGCCCTGGTGGCCCTGACCGCGTGTGCATGGACCGCAAAGGTAACCGGGACACAGCCGGCAGAGAGTAAGCCGACAGAGCCGCCGGCAGTCGCCGCCGTGGCCGTACAGCCGCCCGCCCCGGAACCTGAACCGAAAGAACCGGAATGGATCGAATACGAAGCGACCGCGTACTGTTCTTGCGAAAAGTGCTGTGGTTCCTGGGCACTGAACCGCCCGGACGGAATCGTCTACACGGCAAGCGGAGCCGTCGCCGAACAGGGCGTCACGATCGCGGCCGACTGGGACGTCCTTCCCCCTGGGACCGTCATCTACATAGACGGCCTGGGCGAACGAGTGGTCCAGGATCGCGGCGGAGCCATAAAGGGGAACGCCGTCGACATCTACTTCGAAGACCACGACGAAGCCCTGGTCTTCGGCCGCCAGGCAGTCTGCCTATATATTATTGAAGAACGGAGGGAACAGTCGTGACGAACACAATCCCGAAACGCGGCGACGTCTTCTTTTGCCAGGGAAGCCCGGGCGCCATCGGAAGCGAGGAAAGAAAAACACGGCCAGTCGTGATCATTCAGAACGACGCCGGGAACGCGAGTTCCCCGACGGTGATCGTCGCCAACATGACGACCAACACGTCCCGCCGGCTGTACCCAATGCAATTCGACATTGACCTTCCCGGACATTCGCCGTCCCGTGTCCAGTGTGAGCAGATCAGGACGGTCGACAAGTGCCGCCTTCGTGAACGGATTTACACACTGACCGGCGAAGAACTCCGAAAACTGGACGACTGCCTGGCCGTGTCTTTTGGAATGACCCGCCAGGCGGCCCAGGAAGCCGCCCACAGCGCGCCAGAAGCCCAGGACGACATATTCCACGAACTAACCAGAAACGGCCTGTCCGTGGCCGTCTGCCCGCTTCCTGTGCTGAACCAGGTGAATATAACCATAACCGACGGGAAAACGGTCAGCATGACACGGAACGTCGCACCGGCCGGCGGGATCGTGTCCGAACTTCTGGATATGAAGGACACGCTGAAAGAGGTGACGCCGTGAGCAGAAGCGAAGAAGCCGCGAAGAAGTGGGCCGAAGCCCTGGACATACCCGAAGACCAGGCCCTTCCCTGTGTGGTGGCGTTCGCTTGCCTTCGCTATCATGGGAAATCATTTGTCCGCAAACTGGCAAACGGGACCGGGCCGATCACGACCTGGCAATCATTGAAAATCGGCGTGGCCTTGTTCCTATGGGGCCGCGCCCAGAAGAAAGACCCCTGGGGCGAACTGTACCGGATCACGAAGTTCGCCCAAGCATGGAAGGAAGGTGATTCTATATGAACGACGTGAAACTGTCCGGACGCCTGACGCGCGATCCGGAGTTGAAGCAAACGCCGAACGGCGTCCCTGTGGCAACCTTCGCCCTGGCCGTCGACCGAAAGTTCAACCGCGAGGAAGCGGACTTCATACCCGTCACGACCTGGCGGAAGACTGCGGAGTTCGTCGCGAAGTATTTCCGCAAAGGCCAGCGCGTGATTATCGCGTCCGGCCGGATCAGGGTCGACCCCTACACTGACAAGGACGGGAACAAAAGAACCCGCTTCGAAGTGGTGGCCGACGAAGTCGAGTTCGCGGAATCCCACCGCGCCGCAGAGGATCAGCCGGCCGGGAGCCTGGCCGCCGGTTACATGGAGAACGAGGGCTTCGCAGAGATTGACGGGGAAGACGGTGAACTTCCCTTCTGACGCCCGCAGGAAAGAAGGTGAACGGCATGGACGCCAAAGAAAAGAAAGACCGCGCGGACCAGACGGCCCGCCGCGTCTACGACATATTGAAGAACCACGACCAGGAAATGTCGACTATTGAAGCGCAGATCGACGCAGAGCGTGCCGCCCTGGAAGAAGACCTGGAAGCAATCAGGGCCAGAGCCTACCCGCGCGGCGTCCGATATGATACGCCCCGCGTCCAGTCGTCCCCCGACCCTGACGGCCTTCTGGTAAAGGTGGCCGACGCGATCCAGCGCCGGACCGCCAGAACAAAGAGAGCGACCGACGCCCTGGAAGAACGACAACGCCAGATTGAAAACGTACACGAAGCGATCCTGACAATGGACGCGAAGTCGAAGATCATTCTTCTGACCCTGTACTATCCGCGCCGGACATACGCCCAGGCCGCCGAACTTCTGGACATGGACGTTTCCACCGTCAGCCGCCAGAGGAAAACGGCCGTCGACCGCCTGGTCCGGAAATATATCCGCCTTCACGGGAATATCGAATGAACCTTCCCGCCGGCGGAAAACTTTTTGCACATGATTGCACATCTTTGCATAAGTCTGCACATACTTGCACTTGTAACGGCTATAAGAGTGTGCGAAAATGCTACAAGGGAACCTTGCCCAGTTCCCGACCTCCTTTTTTATAGGGCGCAGAAAGGAACGTCTTCACAGGCGTTCCTTTTCTGTTGCCCGAAAAGGAATGGACACCCACAGAAAGGACGGTGAAGAATCGTGGGAAAACTGACGAAGAAGAATGAAGTCTTCTGTGACGAATACCTGATCGACCTGAACGCGACCCAGGCCGCGATCCGCGCCGGATATTCCGTGGAATCTGCGGGGAGTATCGGAAGTGAATTGCTGAAAAAACCTGAAATCCGCGCGCGCATAGACCGCGCTATGGCCGAAAGGTCGAAGCGAACCGGGATCAACGCCGACCGGGTCCTGTTGGAACTGGGGAAAATCGCCTTCGTGAACGCGATCGACGTGATCAACATGACCGACGCGACAGTCCTGACTGACGCTTCCCGCGACGACACGGCCGCGATCGCTTCCGTGAAGGTGAAAGTGATCCCCGGAGAAGACGGCGACGGCGTGGAACGGGAAGTCCGCCTGGCGGACAAGTTGAAGGCCCTGGAACTGTGCGGAAAGCACCTGGGAATGTTCAAGGACAGCCCGGACAGCACCGCCCCCGTGACGGTGGTGATCAATTATGACTACGGCCCAGACAGTTGAGTTCAGGGCGTCGGCCCAGTTTAACCCGGTCTTCCGCCCTGTCAACGAATGGCGCGGCCGCTACCGCATTTTGAAGGGGTCCGCCGGTTCCGGGAAGTCTGTGAATATCGCCCAGGACTACATAGCGAAACTGTCCGATCCGGCATACCAGGGCGCGAACCTGGTCGTCGTCCGGAAGATTGAAGAAACGAACCGTGACAGCACCTTCGCAGAGTTACAGGCGGCGATCTATCGAATGTTCGGCCCCTATGCCGACCGCTTCTGGAAGGTCAACCTGAACCCCCTTGCCCTGGAATGTAAGATCACCGGGAACCGGATTATCTTCCGGGGCGTCAAGGACCAGCGCCAGCGTGAGAAGATCAAGTCCATCACCTTCAAGAACGGGAAACTGGTCTGGATATGGTGTGAGGAAGCGACAGAACTTCTTCCGGAAGACGTCGACATTCTGGACGACCGTCTTCGTGGCAACCTGGACGACCTGAACCCGAATCTGTATTATCAGATCACAATGACCTTCAACCCGGTCAGCGCGACGCACTGGATCAAGGCCCGCTACTTCGACAAGTCCGATCCGGACGTTCTGACCCACCATTCGACATACAGGACAAACCGGTTCATAGACCCGGCCTATTCCCGCCGCATGGAGCGACGCAAGGAAGAAGACCCGGACGGCTACCGCGTGTATGGCCTGGGTGAATGGGGCGAACTGGGCGGCCTGATCCTGACGAACTTCGAAGTCCACAACTTCCCTACCGGGCGCGACTACTTCGACGGCTTTTATTACGGACAGGACTTCGGCTTCAACCATGCCGACGCGATCCTGGGTGTCGGCTGGAAGGACGGCGAAATCTACGTCACTTCGGAAATATATGTCTTCGAGAAGGACACCGAAGAAATTATCAGCCTGGCCCGTCAGGCAAAGATTGACCCGCGTGTTGAAATGTTCTGCGATTCTGCGGAGCCGGACCGGATCAGGACATGGCAGAAGGCCGGCTTCCGCGCCTATCCCGTGAAAAAGGAGCCTGGGAGCGTGAAGGCCCAGATCGACTTCCTGAAAGGCCGAAAGATACACATACACCCTTCCTGTGTGAATGTTCTGAAAGAAGTTCAACAGTGGAAGTGGAAAAAGGACCCGACCACGGGCCTTTATATCGACGAACCTGTCGAGTTCATGGACGACGCTATGGCGGCCCTTCGCTATGGCGTGGAGCGTCCGCGACGCGGTTCGTCTATCGAAGTTTTGAAGTGAGGTGGAGGAAATGGAACTGTCTGTCATGGACCGGGTCAACCTGATCCTGTCCGACCCTGAAAAAGCGACTATGACCCTGGCCCAGATCGTCAGTGAGGAAATCCGGGAGTTCAAGAAGTCCGAACAATATCAAATCATACTGGAAGCCGAATCGTATTACAGGAACAGGTCTTCCGTCCAGAAGAAGACGGTCGACGTCGCCAACCGATCGAACGCGAAGATCGAACGGCCTATCCTGAAAAAACTGGTGGACCAGAAGGCGAACTACCTTCTGTCGAAGCCCTGGACTGTGGACACCGAAAGCGGAGAATATGGCGAAGCCCTGAACAAAGTCTTTGACCAGACCTTCCGCCGGAAGATCAAGAGCCTGGGGAAAGGCGCGGTCAAGTCCGGGATCGCCTGGATTCAGCCCTACTTCGACGACGCCGGCGAACTGGCCTTCATGCGTGTCCCGTCGACCGAAGTCGTTCCCCTGTGGCGCGACTCCGAACGAACGAAACTGGACGCCTTCATTCGCTTCTATGACCAGATCATTTATGTCGGGACCAGGAAGCACACGATCACACACGCCGAATTTTGGTGGACCGGCGGCGTTCGCTACTTCAAGACGGACGCCTTCGGCGGGACCGGGGCCGGCGACTTCTACGTCGACAAGGAACACGGGACCGAGGAAAACGACTGGACTGAACCACACTTCACCGTCGCCGGGAAGCCCTACAACTGGGAAGAAGTTCCGATCGCCTGGTTGAAGTACAACGAAGAAGAACTTCCCCTGTGCTACTTCATAAAGGACCTGATCGACGACATCAACTGGCAAAACAGCGTGACGGCCGACGTCCTTCGTGACGTGGCGAAGTTCATTTATATCCTGAAAAACTACGGCGGAACCGATCTGGCGGAGTTCTTGAAGGACTTGAAGGAACACATGGCGATCAAGGTCACTTCCGACGGCGGCGTGGATAAGTTACAGGCAGACCTGAACATTGACGCTGTCATGGCCTTCCTGGACAATGAGCGCCGGGACATTTACGACTTCGCGGCCGGCGTGGACACGAAGGACCCGGAACTGGGGAACGCCAGCGGATCGGCGATCAACTTCCGATATATGGACCTGGACGCCGACTGTGATTCCCTGGGAACCGAACTGAAAGACACCTTCCACCGCCTGAAACTGTTCATTGACGTCTACTTCCAGATCACCGGACAGGGCGACTTCACGAACGAGGACTTCGACATAGTCTTCAACATGGACCTTCCGGTCAATGAAACGGACATCATCAACAACGCCCGAACCAGTGACGGCCTGATCTCCAAACGGACGATCCTTCAAAATCACCCCTGGGTGACGGACGTCGACGAAGAACTGGCCCAACTGGATAGCGAAAAGAAGGCCGCTATGGCGGAGTTCGGGGAAGGTCTATTCGACGACACCCTGGGAGCCGGAAACGTCCCACAGACGGCCCAGAAGGGCGAGGAAGGGGCCGCTGGAAAGGCTGGTGGCCTGAATGATACGGAATAAGGAATACTGGATCGCCCGCGCCCTTCAACGTGAGAACGAAGCCTATCTTCGCGGCGTCGAGTTAACGGCGAAAATGTTCCAGGAATACGACCGGGCCGCGAAAGCGATCCGGCGCGACATAGGCGACTTCTATTCGAAGTACGCCGGGAAGTATGGCCTGACATACGATCAGGCCGTCCGCCTTCTGACCAGGAAGGAGTTCCAGGAATGGAAGGCGACCCTGGGCGAATATATCACCAGGATCGCGGCGGAGCCTGACCCCCGCGTCAAGGCCCTTCTGACGGCCCAACTGGACGCCCTGTCCACGAACAGCCGTATTTCCCGCCTGGAAGCCCTTCTGGGACAAATCGACCTGAAACTTAATGAACTGTGGGAAACCGGCGTGTCCCAGATGAAGGCGGAGTTCGGCGAAACCTTCCGGGAAGGCTACTACAAGAAGGTCTATGACATTCAGTCCCGCGCCGGCTTTATCCATGAGTTCGCCAAACTGGACGAAAGCGTCGTTGAAAACGTTCTGTCCTATCCCTGGTCCGGGGCTATGTTCTCCGATCGCCTGTGGAGGAACAAACAGGCGCTTCTGTTCCATGTCCGGGAAACCATCACGCAAGGCGTCATGCAAGGAAAGAGCGTGGCGACCATGTCGAAGGAACTGTCCGCCAAAATGGGCCAGTCCTACAAGGCCGCCGAACGGCTGATCCGGACCGAAACAACGCATTTCCACAGCGAAGCGGACAAGGCGGCCTATAATGCCGCCGGCGTGGATCAGTACGAATATATCGCCACCCATGACGCGCGGACCTGTGAAACGTGCGCGGCCCTGGACGGGAAACACTTCAAGTTGAAGGACGCCCAGGCCGGCGTGAACTACCCACCTATGCACCCGAACGACCGTTGTACCACAGTCGAATATGACCCGGACGACGCCCTGGACTGGTACAATTCCGGCCAGCCTATGCCGGAAAATATGACATACGAAGACTGGTACAGACAGCAAGTCGACGCCCACGGCCCCGGCTATGTTGAAAAGGAACGCCAGAAGTCGTATAATCAGGGCAAGGATGCGGAGCAGTTCGGCCGGTATTCCGAACGCCTGGGCGCTGACGCGCCGTCCGACCTTGACGCCTTCCAGGAAATGAAGTACACAGACCCGGACGCCTGGTCCAATCTGAAATCCTTCTATTCCTACAAGGGGCGCGTCCCGGAAGCCACCAAGGCGGACTTCAACGTCTACAACCGGATCAAGGCGACCGGATTCCGGGGGACAATTCGCGTCCCGCCGGCGGCGATTGACCCTTCGACCCTTGCCTTCGTGGACGCCCACGGAAGCCACCACGGCGTCACACTTGAACAGGCGAAGGAGTATGTCAGAACAGCCCGGTTCAGCGTCACAAGGCGGCGCTGGGACGGCGTAAAGACGAATTATTATTCCCCGACTGGGGCGACCTATGTCAACGAAGAAGGGAAGATCAACACTTCCTTCGCCCGGTCTGACTTTGACCAGAGCGTCGAAAAGGCTATGGAGGTATTCGAAGAATGAAGAAGACTGTAAACTGTCCCGTCACCGGGAAGCAGATTGACGGCGATTCCTGTTACTGTGTCGTCCTGGTGGTCGACGGAGAAGCGCCAGAACAGGCCCTTCCCCCCGGCGTCACCCTGACAGACGACGCCCGGAAGGCTTGCCTGGCTTGCCAGTATCACGAAGACGAACAGTAACACACGAAGTCACATGAAATCAGATGAAAACGCCCTACGGGGCGTTTTTTTATACCCATTTCAGGAAATCACCCGCCTTCCGGCGGGTCTTTTCATATCCAGCCGCACCTGCCCGGCGACCAGGCGGGACCGCAAAGCGTGTGGAAGTCACGGTAAAGACAGCGGAGAAAGGAGCAAACCATGATCACAGAGAGCGTCAAAACCATTCTGGGGGCCGACCTGTCGAACCAGGTCGAAGCGGCCTTGAAGGGCAAGGGCAAGGACGGAAAGGACGTGGACCTGGTCGTCGGTAACGACGGAACCTTCGTCCCGGCCGATAAGTACAACGGAGCCAACAGCGGAAAGACCAGCGCAGAAAATGCGCTGAAAGCCGCCGCCGAAGCATTGAAGGCGATCGGCGGGTCCGGCGATCCGGCGAAGATCGCGGACGACGTCAAGACCGCCCAGACCACGCTTGAAACCCTTCGAACCAACCACCAGAAAGAGATCACGAAGATTCAGAAGAACACGGCCCTTCGAATGGCCCTGGCGAACCAGGCCCACGACCCGGCCGACATTATTTCCCTTCTGGACCTGGACAAGATCGAGGTCGACGCCGCCGGGACGCTGAAAACTGACCTTGACGGCCTTCTGAAACCCTTGAAGGAGTCGAAGGCGTACCTGTTCAAGAGCCAGGACCCGGCGAACCCCGACATTAAGGGCGCGAAGCCCGCTGACCCCGGCGCGCGCCAGGAGCCGGCCGCAAAGGTCGACGGCCCTGTCGTGATCTAACCTACCAACCAGCCAACAATGAAAGGAATGATATTTTATGGCAAGAACGAAAGCGATCAGCCTGATCCAGACCGGTTCTACTAAGGTCGAACTGTCCGAACTGTCCGGCCTGGTGATCAGCAACATTCAGAAGGAAACCCTGGCGGCCGGCTTGAAGTCCCAGTCCTACACCGGCAACCCCGCGACTGGTTCTGTTGAGTATAAGCGATTCAAGAACAGCGCGTCCCAGGCATACGGAACCGCCAGAACCGCCGGAAAGGGCGCGGCGATCACCGTCCCCCCTACTACCGTGAACCTGGACATTCACCGCGAGATCGTGGAGGAAGCCGCAAAGTTCGACCTGGACACCTTCGGCGTCGGAAACATCATGGCCCGTCGCGCCGACAACCACGTCGACACCGTGGCCGCCGAACTGGACGCCGACTTCTTCGCAAAGGCGAAGACCGCCGGAACCAAACTGACCGCGAAGGGAACCACCGTCGAAGACCAGTTGGAAGAACTGATCCAGGCGGTCGAAACCGTGAAGAACGACTATGTTCGCGGCGTACCCCGCAACCTGATCCGTCTGGTTCTGGACCCCGTCATGTACGGCCGCGCCAGAAACTATCTGGATAAGGGAACCAACAACGCGAACGTTGACACCGCCGCCGAGGACTTCCGTATGTTCCACGGCGTCCGCGTCTATTCTTCCATCAACCTTCCTGTCGCCCCCGGAACCACCGCAACCCGCGCCCTGTGCATGGTTGACGGTGCTATGGCCCAGCCTGTCGTTATGTACCCCTACGCAGAGCCGGAGAAGATTCCCCTGTCCAACGACTACGGCGTGTCCATGTTCTACGACTACGGCACGAAGGCCCTGACCCCTGACCTGATCTTCTATATCGAAGAATCCCTGACCTAATCTGGAAGGAGCGTGACCGACATGAAGTTCAGAATCAACACAACCGGGTCGATCGTCGAGCCTAACGACGAAACCGTCCTGGAACAGATGAAGAACAGCCCCTTCTATACCGCGATCCCTGACGTCGAGCCTGACGCCCAGGAAGGCGACAACGAAGGCGTGAAGCCCCTGTCCAAGATGAACAAGGACGAACTTCTGGCGGCCGCCCAGGCCGCCGGTATCGACGTTCCTGACGGTTCCACAAAGGCGGAGATCGTCGAGTTGATCCAGGCCGCCGGCGTATAACCGAAGCGGCCGGCGAAAGGTGGTGGAAACGTGCTTCAACAGATTTTGTCTTCCCTGGACGGCCTGACAGCCCTTGAACAGAAGGAAGTCCTTCGCGTTCTTATGTCGAAGGAAGACCGGCTGGCAAAAGTCAAGGCCCTTCTGGGGATCAACGGGACGGACCAGGACGAAGTTCTTCTGTTCGTCGTTCAGACGGTGGAAGACCTGGTCCTGTCCTACATCAATCAGGACACGCTTCCCGCCCCGCTGGAAAACGCCCTGATCGTCATGTGTGTCAGTTACTACAAGGCCGCCGGCCTGGGAACCACCCAGGCGGCCGTCGGCCCGGTCGCGTCCGTGAAGCGTGGTGACGTCACAACGTCCTTCGCCAATGCTTCCGGCGCTTCCGGATCGGCGTCGACCTTTAATCTGGGCGCTGACGGTCAGGACTTCTTCGGCTGGCGAACGGTCCTGAACGAATACCGGAAAGTAAGGTGGTGATCGTATGTTCGGAAACCCCGCCGCAGAGCGCGCGGCGATCGAAATGACCTACGAAGACACCGCCACAATCAGCCGGACGGAACCCGCGACGGGGGCGAACCACATCACAAGGGCCGTCCCCGCTGTGAAATACTCTGAAATCATTTGCGCGCTGTCGTATTCAGGAAGTGACAAAAGCCAGCAGACGGACGCACAGAACGAAGTCGACTATGACGCCGTTATCTTTGCCGCGCCCGACCTTCTTGTCCTTCCTGGCGACAGTATATCCCTGAAACGGTTCGGCCGTGAGGACCCGAACAGCCGGCGTCTTCTGGCGTTCCAGGTCGTCGGCCGCCCGGCCGTCTATGCGACCCACCAGGAGATCAAAGTGAAGGACGGTGATCTGGCTTGACCCTGAACAATTTTATCGAAGCGATCGCCGGGAAACTGGCTGGCGTATGGCCTGACCGGAAGGTCTATGTCGACGAAATCCCGAAGGACGCCGACGGCCAGTTCTTCGTCGGCATCATCGAATCGGGCCAGGAAGCCCACCTGGACCGCCGCCGGAAAAGGTCGATCCAGATCGAAGTCCTGTACTTCCTGAAATCGAAGGAGAATATGGAGTTCAACGCCTGGGCCGAAGAAATGTACGACCAGTTCGAAACGCTGACCGTGAAAGAAACGGATCAGAAGACCCGGACGATCCGCCTGACGAACCAGAGAGCCAGACCGGACAAGAACGCCCGCGTCTATCAGTTCACCTTCGACGCAGACTTCTTCTTCGTCCTGACGCCGGCGGAAATCCCCTTCATGGAAAACCTGGGACAAACGGAGGAAATCAAATAATGGCAACCGCAAAGAAGAAGGCCCCGGCCGCAGACCAGGCGGCGGAACCGACCTTCACAAAGGAACAACTGGTCAAATCGAAAACCCTGAACCTTCCCCGTGACGCCGTCGCGGCGATCCTGGAAGACGGGAAGGTCTACACAAAGGACCAGGCCGTCCGCCTGGTTACTGATTTTCTGGAAAGGAAGGTGTAAGTCATGCCTATCGGTGGCGGAACTTTTACCGTACAGAACAAGATTCTTCCCGGCGCGTATATTAACTTCGTCAGCCTGGGAAGCGTCGTAAAAATGGGGACGCGCGGCGTCGCGGCCCTTCCCCTGGAATTGAACTGGGGGCCTGAAAACAAGGTCTTTTCCGTGTATGCGGAGGACTTCAACAAGAACGCCCTGTCCGTGTTCGGCTATGATCCTACGGCGGACGACATTCTTCTTGTCAAAGAAGCATTGAAGCGCGCCAGAACCCTTATGATCTATCGTGTCAATTCCGGCGGCAAGAAGGCGACTGCGACCGTCGGCGGCGTGACCGTTACGGCCGCCTGTGCCGGAACGCGCGGAAATGCGATCAGCGTCGCGATCCTGACCAACGCCGACAACGCGACCAACGTTGACGTCGTAACCTACCTTGACGGAATGGTCATGGATTCCCAGACCGTCGCAAAGGCCACCGGATCGGCCAACCTGAAAGCGAACGACTTCGTCACCTTCGGAAGCGCGTCTTCCCTGACCCCGGCCGTGGCGACCCCGCTGACCGGCGGCACGAACGGAACCGTCAACGGCGCGGCCCACACCGCCGCACTGAACGCCTTCGAAGTGGAATCCTTCAACGTGGTCGGCTACCCTGGGACCGATGAAGAAATCAAGTCCCTGTATGCGACCTTCGTGAAGCGTCTTCGCGACGACGAGGGAAAGAAGATCGTCGGCGTCCTTCACGACTACAAGGGCGACAATATCGGCCTGATCAACGTGAAGAATGGCGTCGTCCTGAACGACGGAACCACCGTGACCGGCGACAAGGCCGTCGCGTGGGTGTCCGGCGCTTCCGCCGGCGCAGAGATCAACGAGAGCCTGACCAATACCGCCTACGACGACGCCGTGGACGTGGACATTAAATATACGAAGTCCCAGTTCGAAGCGGCGATCCAGGCCGGCGAGTTCGTTTTCTATGCCGACTATGGGAAGGCCCGTGTCCTGACCGACATTAACAGCCTGACCAGTTTCGGCGGCGGCGTGACCGAAGACTGGACTTCGAACCGCGTGATCCGCGTCCTGGACGGCTGGGCGAACGACGTCGCCCGAATCTTCGGCGATTCCTATATCGGCAAAGTGACCAACAGCGACACCGGCCGTCAACTGTTCAAGGCTGACCTGGTGTCCCTGGCCTTGCAGTATCAGGACATCGACGCGATCAGCGACTTCGTTTCCGAAGACATTACCATTCAGCAGGGCAACGGAAAACGCGACGTCGCCGTCGACTCCGCCCTGAAACCGAACGACAGTATGGAAAAACTGTATATGACGACTGTCGTCAACTAACGGAAGGAGTGTGAACCGAAATGAAAACCCTGAACGCGCCTGATACCATTTCCGGCAAGGAAGGCCGCGCCTATGCGAAGGTCAACGGCAACAACGAAGAACTGTTCATGTCGAAGACCATTGAAGCGACCGTCGAGAAGTCGAAGTCCGAGGTCAAGGCAATCGGAAAGCGCATGACCGGCCACAAGACCACCGGCGGCAACGGAACCGGGTCCATGACCCTTTACTATCTGACGCCCCTGTTCCGAAACATGGTCAAGACCTGGAAGGAAACCGGCCAGGACATCTATTTCGACATGGTGGTCGAGAATGACGACCAGGAATCTTCCGCCGGGAAACAGTCGGTCCTTCTGATCGGCTGTAACCTGGATTCCGTCGTCCTGGCAAAACTGGACGGCGACAGCGACGATCCCCTGGACGAAGACGTCGACTTCACCTTCGAGGACTTCGACATTCTGACCCCCTTCACCAAGTTCTAATTTGAAAGCGAGGTAAAAAACTATGGGTAAATTGCAAGAGTTCCTTATGGACGCGGAGATCGGCACGACCCAGACGGAAGTCCAGATCGCGCCGTTCCCCTTCCCCTTTGTGATCCGTTCCATTACGGAAGCGGAGAACAAGGCCATTCGAAAGACCTGTCAGAAGGTCGAGTTCGACAAGAAGACCCGCCAGAAGCGAATCGACACCGACACTGACCTTTACAACGCCCGCCTTGTGGCGGCCTGTTGCATTGACCCCAACTTCAAGGACGCCGACTTCCAGGCGAAGAAGGGCGTCCGTGGGGCGGAAGACCTGATCAACCTGGTCCTGAACCCTGGACAGTACACCGATCTTCTTCTGGCCGTCCAGGAAATCAACGGCTTCACTGACGACGTGAACGAGTTGAGGGACGAAGCAAAAAACTAATCACGGGGGGCGGGAATGAGGCGGACGCCGACGGCGAATCGGTGTACGCCCATTACGCCCTCCACCGGCTGAAAATCCTTCCGGGACAACTTCTGGCCCTTCCCAGACGGGAACGGGCCTTCATTTATGCTTCCATAGACCTTCAAATCGAGAAGGAAAAGAAGGAAGCGGCAAAAGCGAAGCGCCGGAAGGGCAAGAAGGGCAGGTGATAAAATGGCCGGCGTATCTACACAGTTTTCGATCCAGGACAGAATGACTTCCCGCCTGAACACCATGATCGGCACGGCCCAACGCCTGAACCGAACCCTGGACGCAACCGACGCCCTGACGGACACGATCGACCCCGGCGCGCCCTTCGAACGAAGCGCCGCTGACATCGGGGCGGCCAGTCGTCAGGTTGACAACTTCAACAACCGCCAAGAGCAAGCGGAACACGGGGCGAACAGGGTGAAGTCCGTCTGGTCTAAAATGGGCGGCGTTATCAAGTCCGCCCTTGCGGCGTTCAGTGTGAAAAAGATCGTCGAACTGGCTGACGGCATGACCACCACCCGCGCGCGGCTGGACCTGATGAACGACGGTCTTCAAACTACGGCCGAACTTCAAGATATGATCATGAAGTCCGCCAACAGGTCCCGCGCGGCCTACTCCGCCACGGCCGACGCTGTGGCTAAAATGGGCATAATGGCCGGCGACGCCTTTTCCAGCAACGAAGAACTGATCGCCTTTTCCGAACTGATCAACAAACAGTTCACGATTGCCGGAACATCGGCCGCCGGTATCGACGCGGCTATGTTGCAGTTGACCCAGGCCATGTCGTCCGGCGTCCTTCGCGGTGAAGAACTGAACAGCGTCTTCGAACAGGCCCCGACCATCATTCAGGCGATCGCCGACTACCTGGGTGTCCCGATCGGGAAAATCCGGGAAATGGCCGCCGAAGGCCAGATCACTTCGACGATCGTGAAAAATGCCATGCTGGCGTCCGCCGACGAAATCAACGCGAAGTTCGCGGCTATGCCTATGACCTTTTCCCAGGTGTGGACAATCGCGAAGAATATCGCCCTGGAAGCGTTCACGCCCGTTTTGGCCCTGATCGGCCAGGGCGCACAATGGATATATGACAACTGGTCCATGATTGCCCCTGTTTTCTGGGGCCTGGCGGCCGCCGCCCTGGGCTATGCTGTGGCCCTGGGAATCCAGACGGCCGCGACATGGATCGCCAACGGAGCCGCCCAGGCGTTCTTCACGACACTTCTGACGAACCCCTTGTTCTGGATCGCCCTTGCGATCGGCGTCGTGGTGGCCGCGATTTATAAGTGGGTCCAGTCCGTCGGTGGCCTGAAAGTCGCCTGGCTGATCTGCGTCAACGCGGTTCTGACCGCCTGGGACTGGGTGAAGATCGGATTCATGACCGGCGTCTACTTCGTTATGAACCTGTGGAACCGACTTCAACTGGCCTTCTACACGACCAGCGTGAACATTCAAAACTTTATGGGTGATATGAAGGCCGGCGTCCTGACGATCCTTCAAAACATGGTCAACGGGGCGATTGACATCATAAACGGCTTCATAAACACCCTGAACAAGATTCCGGGCGTCAGTATCGACGCGATCGAGAAGGTGACGTTCGGGACAACCGCACAAATGGAGAATGACGCCGCGAAACAGGCCAGAGCCGCAGACCTGGCCGCGTACCAGGACCAGATCAATTCCCAGATCGCGGAGAGGGATTCCGCCCTGTCTGCTATGAAGGCAGAAGCGCGCGCCGCTACCGCCCAGCGAGAAGCGGAGATCGCCGCCGCGAAGGCAGAATCCGCCGTCGCCGGCAACGGAAGCACCGAACCGGACTGGTCCGCCTATGCGAACACAGACCCCGGCGACATCGGGAACGTGGACCGCGTCGGGTCCGTCGGGTCCATCGACGAAGACGTCAATATCGCCGACGAAGACTTGAAGTTCCTTCGCGACGTGGCCGAAATGCGCTACGTTCAGAACTTCGTGACACTGACCCCGACTGTGGCCGTGGACGCGAAGATCAGCGAGAAGGTCGACGTCGACGAAGTGGTCGACAAGATCGAAAGACGCCTGGAAACCGAGTTCGAAGCCGCCGCCGAGGGGGTGTACGCATAATGAACGACTATGGAATGACCATAATCGCGGGGGGACGGGAAATAGAAATCCCCGTCCTTCCGCAAAAACTGAAAGTGACGTCGCCAGGTAACAACGACAAAGCGACCGTTCTTGTCCTGGGCGACATTCTGATCCTTCGGAAGAAGGGACTTCGGACTGTCGCCTGGGATAGTTTTTTCCCTGTGAATGACGCGCCCTTCGTGACCGGCCGGATCACAGACCCGGTCGAAATCGTCCGCGCGATCCAGGACGCCCGCGACGGACTGGACCCGGTTCGTTTCCTGATCACAGGAACGGACCTGGACATTAACGTTCGAATGGGCGTGGAAACCTTCGACTACGAAGAACGGTCCGGAGAACTGGGCGACTTCTACTATTCGATCAAACTGTCGGAATGGAAGGACTATTCGCCGCGCCGGATCGTCCTTCCACCGGAGCCGAAGAAACCGGCACAGGCCAAAGAACCGAAGCGACCAGGGAAACCCCCGGCCGCCGCCGCGAAGACGTACACCGTGAAGGCCGGTGACTGTCTGTGGAATATCGCGAAGAAGTTCTATGGCAAGGGGGGCGACTACACGAAGATTTACAACGCCAACAAGGGGACAATCGGTTCAAACCCGAATCTGATCTACCCCGGACAGGTTTTCACAATCCCGTGATCTCTATCCTGTACCAGAACAACGTGACCGGCGACGCCTTCGACGTAACAACGTTGTGCGCCGGCGCGAAGTGGTCGACAAAACGGTCCGGGTCCCCCGCTTCCCTGGAACTGACCGTGATCGTCGACGATTCCGTGACATGGACCCACGGGGGGATCGTCGCCCTAAAGGACGGAAAAACCGGCATTTTTTACGGCTACGTCGTGAAAATCCGCCAGAAGGAAACAGACCGGGTCGAGGTCACAGCCTACGACCAGACCTGGTATTTGAAGAAGAACAAGGAAACCTATGTCTTCACAGGAAAACGGGCCGATCAAATCCTGACCCAGATCGCGGCCGACTTCGGCCTGAAATGTGGGGCGCTTGAAAATACCGGCTATGCGATCCCTTCCATGATTGAAGACGGCCAGACCCTTTTCGACATCGTTTTGAAGGCCCTGGATCACACCCTGATCAATTCCGGGAAAATGTTCGTCCTGTGGGACGACTTCGGGTCCCTTCGGATCACAGACGTCGAGAAGTCGAAACTGGACCTGTTCGTGGGAGATTCCAGCCTGGCGACCGGCTACACCTACGAAACCGACATAGATTCCGAATCCTACAACAAGATCAAACTGGTCCGCGACAACAAGAAGACCGGAAAACGGGACGTGTATATTTTCCAGGACTCCAAGAACATCAAACTGTGGGGCGTTTTGCAGAATTACGAAACCGTTGACGAAGACATGAACGAAGCCCAGATCAAGGAACGCGGCGGTCAAATGCTGGAACTTTACAACCGGCCGAAGAAGTCCTTCGAAGTGAAGGCCCTTCTGGACCTGTCGGTCAGAGCCGGCCGCGCCCTGTATATCGGGATCAAGGACGTCGGTGTAAGTTCCTTCTTCATTGTAGAGGAAGCCAGCGCCGATCTTTTGAAGGAACAAATGACTTTGAAATTGAAGGTGGTGTGACATGGCACTTCTTGACACTTTGAAAAAGGTCGCTGAACAGTCGCAGAACGCGAACGTTCCGGCGGCCTTCCTTTTTGGGAACGTGACGGCTACGTCCCCGCTGACGATCCGCGTCGACAACCGCTTCGACATCACCGGCGAAGCGATCGTCGTCATGAAGGAGTTCCGCGCCGGTTATTATCCGACGCACCGTCACAGCGGCTTCGCCGATTCCCCGACTACCCAGCCCAAAGGCGGCGGGTCCGGCGATCCGGCCTTCACTTCCCACGACCACACGTTGAAAAATGACTACCTGACCAACACGGGACCAACGTCCGAATATTATTACGGCCTGGCTGTGGGTGACAAGGTGGTCCTTCTACGAAACCAGGGCGGACAGTCCTTCCTGGTCCTGGGAAGGGTGTGATCCTATGGCCCTAATACCGAACCAGTCTTCGGTCACGATCGGACAGGCCGTCGAAGTGACGCCGGCCGCCGACCACCCGACCAGAACCTACAAGGCAGACTTTGAAACCGGTCGCGTGGCTGGTTTTGTCGACGAAACGGAAGCCATGAAACAGGCGATCATAAAAATCCTAATGACGGAACGGTTTTCGTACCTGATCTATTCCTGGGACTATGGGACAGAACTGAACGCCGTCGTCGGGAAAAGTTACCATGTGTTTTCAAGTGAAATCAAACGAGTTATCACGGAAGCACTTCTGGCGGACAGCCGGATCACCGGCGTCACAGACTTCAAGGTCGGGCAGATCGACAAGAGGACAGCCCGCGTCAGTTTCACGGCCGAAACAATCTTCGGGGAAATCCCCGTCGAAAGGACGGTGACAACCAATGTATGAGAATATGACCTTTGAAAACGTCATGGACCGCTGTCTGGCCCGCGTTTCCGCTTCGGTGGATAAACGTGAAGGGTCCATCGTCTACGACGCGATCGCGCCGGCGGCGGCGGAACTGGCGATCCTGTATATTGAACTGGCCTATCTTATGGACCGGGCCTTCCCGGACACAGAAACCGGCGACGACCTGACGAAGAAGTGTCGTGAAAGAAGCGTGTTCCGGACGGCCGCAACCCAGGCAGTCCGGAAGGGCTACTTCGAGAAGGCGGACGGCGGCGGCTGTGACATAGAGATCGGGACGCGCTTTTCTGGCGGTGACATCAACTTCACCGTCACAGAGCGAATCGCCCCCGGTCAGTACAGCCTAACAGCAGAAACGGCCGGGACTGTGGGGAACGAGTATGTCGGAACCCTGTTCCCGATCGACTACGTCCCGGAACTGGCGGCCGCGCGCCTGGCCGACATTCTGATCCCAGGCGAAGACGAAGAAAGCGACGACGCCCTTCGCGCCCGCTACTTTGAATCGCTGAAATCCCAGGCGTTCGGCGGGAATATCGCCGACTACAAAAACAAGGTTGAACTTCTTCCCGGCGTGGGAGCCGTCAAAGTTTTTCCTGTCTGGAACGGCGGCGGAACCGTGAAAATTGTTCTGGTGGACAGCGAATGGGGCGTCCCGTCTTCCGAACTGGTGAAACAGGTCCAGGAAGCGATCGACCCTGTGAATACCCAGGGAACCGGCGTCGGCCTGGCCCCGATCGGCCATGTCGTCACGGTGGCCGGCGTCACGGGATCGAAGATCGACGTGTCCTTCAACCTGACCTTTGAGGGCGGGGCGTCCTGGACCAGCACCCAGGACGCGGTGAAGGCGGCGATCCAGTCCTACTTCGACAGCCTGGCCCGGACGTGGGCCGACACCGAAAACCTGATCGTCCGCGTCAGCCAGATCGAAACGAAGGTCCTGAACGTTGACGGCGTCATTGACATCACAGGGACGAAGATCAACCAGGGAACCGCGAATATTTCCCTGGGCGGCGAAGCGATCCCAGTTCTGGGGGCGGTGACGAATGGAAATTAAAGAATACTGGCCCCGCCACCTTCAAGAACTGGTCGAGTTCGGCCAGATCGCAACCGCAGAACAGCCGGAGTTCACAAAGGCCGTCCAGGACGTCCAGGGCGCGCCAGACGACTTCTTCCTGGTGAGCCTGTCCGAATATGGCTGTCGGCGCTGGGAAGCGATTCTGGGCCTTGTGGCGGCCGCAGAAGACACCGTCGAATCCAGACGCGAAAGAATCTTGATCGCGTACCTGGACCAACTGCCCTACACATACAGGGCGCTTCTAAAATACCTGTCCACCGTCAGCGACGACTTCAAGGTCGTCCTGGATAATGACGCCTATGAACTGTTCGTCCGGATCAGACTGTCCGGCTACACCCAGCGGGACGCCCTGGCGGAAACGCTGAAACAAATGATTCCGGCGAACCTGGTCCTGTTGCTTCAAACGGCAATCCCACAGACCGTCCTTCGCCCGGCTTCGGTCGTGGGGGCCGCTATGGTCAATATGGTCCGCCACGAACACCACCCAGAAGGAGGAAACACGAATGGCACGATTTAAGTCTACAATCACAGACAGGGGCGCGGAAGTCCTGACCGCTTTTCTGGCGGCCGGGAAACGCCTTGTCCTGGTCAGCGCGGCCGCCGGCGACGGTGTCGCACAGGTCAGCCCGAACACGCTGACCGCCCTTGTGAACCCGATCGACGTGAACGCCCAGATCGGCGAAAAGACCTTCGTCGAAAGTAACCCGTCCTATATGCGAATCCCTGTCCAGATCACGAACGCCGGCCTGGAATCGGCCCAGTACGTCCGAGAAGTGGCAATCTTCGCCCTGGACGAAAAAGACGCCCCGTTCATGTTTAGTTATTCCTGGCTGGACGGAGCCGACAGCGACAACATTCTTCCGCCTGATTCCTTCCTGGGCCGCGCTGGCATGGACGGCGAAGGCGACACGGTCCACATTCACGACGTCGCCGTGGTCGTCACCAACCAGGAAAACAGCGGGATCACGGTCGAGGTCGGAAACGGGTCCTTCGTCACGACCGCGCAAATGGTCGCCTACTCCGCGCCGATCGTCCACGGCCACGCCGCTTCCGACGTTCAGGAAAGCACAGGCGAAAGCGTGGAATCCGTACAGCGCCGCCAGGACTTCGACATTTCCGCGATCCGGGAGCAACTGGACACCGGCTTCGCCGGAACGGCTGTGACCCACACCTTCGCCACGGCCCAACTGAACCAATGGAAGGGCTACGACGGAACCGGACTTCCCGAAGGGATTCTGGACGCCGCGAAGAACCGGCTGTATCTATGACCCGCTTCGCCTGTAAGCCGCCGGAAACGTCGTGCCTATTATCCAACCTGTTCATTGAACTTCGGCCCGTGTGCGGCCGCTGTGAGGGCGACAACGTCGTCCTGTGCGGCCTGACCTATGAAGGCGAAGAACAGACGGTCGTCCTTCGGGACTATGGCTTCGACTATTCCGGACGGCGTGAAACCGTCGAGAGAATCAGGAAGCGAAGGTGTATCAATGGGAACCCGGAAAAACTATCAGCGGAAGGCGAATGGGAATGAAAGTCCCCTTCACGTCCTTCCTGTTGCGTCAAAACTGATCGACTACACCCTGGACCTGACCGACAACACGAAGCACTTCCCGAAGAAGGTCCGCTTCACTATCGTCAACAGGATTCAGGATCACGTTCTGTCGATCTATGAAAAACTTCTGGCCGCGAATGAAATCTATCCGATCCAGAACGAAGAAGACAAGGTCCGTCGGCTATCCCTTCAACGGGACGCCCTGACGGCCTGTAAAATGCTTCTGTTCTTCATCGAATTGTCAAAGAAGCGCGGCTATATCGACACAGGGACCTTCGACTACTGGACGAAGATCACCCTGGACGTTAAGTTCATGGCCGCCGCCTGGTATAAGGCAGAGCAAGCGCCCGCCGAAGAAGCCGAAAAGGCCGAAGCGCTGGTCGCGGAGCCGCCCACCCAGACGGAAGGTTAATGATATTAGGGTATGATCTGTACCCCGAACGCCGGCAACGCGAACAACGTGCGGAATGTCAATTCCGACGGCAGTTTGAGCAACAACAATGCGTACAACGGCAACAACGGCGTTCGCCCGGATTTGGTGGAAAACGCGACCGAGTAAGGCGACGAACCTGAAAACAGAGTACCCCAACAAAGGAGATCATATCCTTCCCGACGCCGGAAAGGCCAGGGTAAACACATGATTACCGACGCGAGGGCTTCGGCAGTACGACGCCCAGACTATAAGCGGTAAGGAGATTTTTATGAAGAACACTGAACAGAAACCGCCTTCTGACTTTGAAGTCATGGCAGATTTTAACCGGCTTTATTCTGCCTACCTGGAAGCGCGCAAGGGGAAACGGTGGAAATACGCTGTCGTCCGTTTCGAAGTGAACCTGTTGGAAAATCTAATGGCCCTTCACTTCCTTCTGACGTCGCGGAAATACCGCCCTTCGCCCTACAATTACTTCCTGGTCCATGAACCGAAGGAACGCCTGATCATGTATAACGGCTTCCGGGACAAAATTATTCAGCACAGCCTATGCGACAACGTCCTGGAACCGCGCCTTGCGAAAACGTTCATACTTGACAACTACGCCAGTCAGAAAGGCAAAGGAACACATTTCGGCCTGGACCGTCTGAAAGCGTTCATGCAACGATATTACAGGCAGTTCGGGGCGGACGGCTGGGTCTTGAAGTGTGACATAAGAAAATACTTTTACAGTATCAATCACGACGTTTTGAAGTCACAACTTCGCCGGATCATCGACGATCCCGGCGTGTTGTGGCTTCTTGACTTGATTATCGACTCCACGGAAGGACCGGGAATCCCGATCGGGAACCACACTTCACAATGGTTCGCGGTCCTGTACCTGTCCGGCCTGGACCACATGATCAAGGAACGTCTGGGAATCAAGTTTTACGGCCGATATATGGACGACTTCTTCCTGATCCACCCGGACAAGGACTATCTGATTTACTGTCTGGAAGAAATCAAAAAGTTCCTGGTCCCGCTGGGGCTGGAATTGAATCACAAAACGGCCGTGTTCCCGCTGACCCAGGGGATCGACTTCCTGGGCTTCCGGACGTACATGACGGACAGCGGGAAAGTCGTCCGCAAGATACGCCGCGACAGCAAGAATCGGATCAGGCGGAAGTTGAAGAAGTTCCGTCACCTTCTGGACGAAGGGCGGATCGACTTCGAAACCGTGGTCCAGTCATATTCTTCCTGGACCGGCCACGCTGAACACGGAAACAGTTATCACTTGATCAGGCAGACGAACGAACTGTTCTACGACCTGTTCAAAAAAGAAATGGAGGAATACCATGTCGAAAAAATTGTCGACGTTGCCCGTCGGCGCGGTGGTGAAATCGGTCAACACGAAGTATAACGGCGCTGTGATCCGCTTCAAAGTCGGCCGCCAGTCTTCCGACCGCGTGGGCCTGGTGACGGAGCGAATTATTTCCCTGAAATGCTTCGACGCGAAAGAGCCGAACAACAGCAACAACGACCGCAGAAACTACGGCAACAACCGCGCCGCCGTGGCGAACCTTCTTCAATGGCTGAACAGTGCCGCCGGCCCTGGCGGCTGGTACAGCGCCCAGCACGGACAGGACGCCCCGCCTGATAACGCGAACGTCTGGTCCAACTACAACGAATACCAGGCCGAAGCCGGCTTCCTGTCCTTCTTCGAAGCCGACTTCCGGAACGCCCTTCTGAACGACACGATCACCGTCGCGAAGTCCAGCACAGACGGCGGCGGTTCGGAGCAGATCACGCGGAAGGTCCGCCTTCTGACTGAAACCGAAGTCGGCCTGGGCAACGAAAACGGGATCGCAGAGGGAACGAAGTGGCCCCTGTTCACCGACAACAACAGCCGCCTTGCATACCCGACGGCGGAAGCGGTCAGCAAGTCCGAATATACCAGTTCCAGCCTGAACGCTTCGTCCCCCTGGTGGTGGTGGCTTCTGACCCCGGTCGCCGGCGGCGCGCGCGGCGTGCGGCTTGTCGATTCCGGCGGCAGTTTGGGCAGCCTCAGTGCGTACGGCGGCCGCGGCGGCGTTCGCCCGGCTTTATTTTTGGCCCCTGACACTCTGGTATCTGATACAACGGATACAGACGGGTCTTATATCCTTCAATGGAACCAGCCGCCCACCACCCCGTCGTCCATCTCCCACGGGACCCCGCGCGCCGGCCAGAAGTTGACGATCTCCACCGGCGGGTCCACCGATCCGGAGGGGAACGCGATCAGTTATGTCTGGGAACGCCGGGTCGATTCCGGAGCCTACACCCAGATCGGGATCACGTCGGCGAAATCCATCACAGACACGGTCCCGTCGAGTGGGACAAACTATCAGGTCCGCGTGAAGGCGGTCGACGCGAACGGCGCTGAATCTGCATACAGGACCGGAAACGCCCAGGCCATTTCCTACAACACGAACCCCGTGATCAGCGGAAGCGACCAGAATGTCGGCGCGAAGACGGCCCCGTTCTCCCACCAGTACACCGTCACCGACGGCGAAGCGGCGTCCCAGACGTTGACCGTTACGGAAACCGTGACCAACGGGTCGGAAACCATCACCCTTCGGACCTATACGGCGACCAGCGGTCACCAGAACACGGCGGACCTGTCCGGCGTGTGGCTTCGCCTTTTGACCGGGACCCACGTTCTGAAAATCTATGTCACTGACGGAGCCGGCGGAAGCGCGACCCGCCAGATCACCTTCACCCGAACCGTCAACAGGATCGCCGCGTCCCGCGCGATCTCCACCGACGCAAAGGTGACGAAGGTCTTCCTGTCCTTGTACCCCGCCGACCACCCGGCCGACGCAACCCTTCACGTCGAGGTCACGAACAACCCGTTCGACACGGCCCCTGTCTGGGAGGACGTCACAAGCAAGGTCGGGAAGTTCGTCCACACGTTCAAGAATACCACCGTCGCAAAGGGCTTCGGCCTGGCCTATCGCTTCTATCTGACGAAGGGGACCCAGCAGATCGAAGTGATCCAGGCGACGGTCCGTTTCGCATAAAGGAGGGAGAACTATGTTTGATCCGAAAGAATGTGACTTCGTACCAATGAACCCGAAAACGGAGTCGGAACAGACCATTGAACAACTGCAATCCGAAAATGAACTTCTGAAAGGGTGCATTATGGAAATCTGCGACGTCGTGTTCGCGTAAAGAAAGAAGGTCAAAAATGAGCGCACTTGTAGAATTGTACGTCCGCGAAGTGTCTTCCGGGAACATGAAGATCGACGAAGTTCCCGCCAGACTTCGCGAGAAAGTCGAATCCGCTATCAAGGCGGAGAATACCACGGAAAACGGGGTGGCCTAATGTGGTCCGCCGTTTTTATATTCCTTGTGAAAATCCTGTTTGGGAAGGAGGTGCTTCAAATGTTGGTTCGTCTGTATGCTGGCGAAGTGATCCTTGAAAAGATCACGATCGACGACGTCCCGCGCGGTCTTCGTGAGCGCGTGAAGGCGTACCTGGTAGAAATGGGCTATATTGACGCCCAGTAACCAGGAAGAACGGGCGTCCCCACAACCGGGGACGCCCTTATTCTTCGAAGGGAGAAAATGAAATGGAAGGAATTATTATAGCCGTCCTGTCCCTTTTGGGGACTCTGGGCGGTTCTTATTTTGCAAATAAGCGAAGTTCCGCCCTGATCGCCTACCGCCTGGAAGAACTGGAAAAGAAGGTCGACAAACATAATTCTGTGGTCGAACGAACCTACGGTCTGGAAGAAGCCCAGGCCGTCCTTGAAGAAAAAATCAAGGTCGCGAACCACAGGATCGAAGATTTGGAAAACCTGGAGAACAGGGCATGACAGGCGGAAGGCGCGCGAAAAAGCGGGAGTTTTCCAAAACCATCATTTCCACCGTGGGGGCGGTCACGATCGTCGTGACCGCCTTCACCTTGATCATGGTGTGGAGGACTGGCGACACGTCGCCCCTTGCCTATCTGATCCCCGCTGTCTTCGCTGAAACTGCGGCCGCCACCGGCTTTTATTATTCGAAAGCCAAAGCGGAAAACCGGATCAAACTTCGGAAGAAGTATGGTCCGGAAATCTACAACGACACAAAGGAGGTATGACCCCTATGTTTAACAGTATCGTCGAAAATCTGGTGAGTATCGGCTGGTCTATGCTGATCTTCCTGTCTGCATACCTGGCGAACGTCACCTTCTCCCTGTGGTACAACATCAAACTTCTTCACGAGCCATTCGACCGCGAAAAGTTGATCAACAGCGCCTACAAGATCGCGACCTTCGTGATCGGCCTGACCCTGTTGTGTGTGGCCTTGACCACACTTCCCCTGTTTGCGAACGAAGTCGGCTGGGCGATCCCCCAGGAGTACACCGACCTTTTCGCTGACCTGGTGATCATCGGCGCGGTTCTTCTGGTGTCCTGCAAGTACATCAAGGAAGCCTTCGTGAAGTTCACCGAAATCCTGAACGCCGGCACGTCCGACGCCCAGGGAAAAGAAAAGGAAGTGATCAACTATGAGTAACAGCCCACTTGTGGACTATACCCGCATTTCACCCAATAAGAACAGCCCCAGAAACCACAAGATCGACACGATCACAATTCATTGTGTGGTCGGTCAGTGTACGGTCGAAACCCTGGGGAATATCTTCGCCCCTACGTCGCGCCAGGCGTCTTCGAACTATGGGGTCGGAACCGACGGCAAGATCGGAATGTATGTGGAGGAAAAGGACCGTTCCTGGTGCAGTTCCAACGCCGCGAACGATAACCGCGCCGTGACGATCGAGGTTGCCAGTGACACCAAACACCCCTACGCCGTAAATGACAGGGCCTTCGCCGCCCTTCTCGACCTTGTGACCGACATCTGTAAGCGAAACGGGATCAAGAAACTTGTGTGGTCCACCAAGAAGGCGGACCGCGTGAACCACAAAAACGGCTGTAATATGACCGTTCATCGTGATTACGCGAACAAGTCCTGTCCTGGCGACTATCTGTATAACCGACACGGGGAGATCGCGGCCGAAGTGAACCGCCGCCTGGGCGTGGCAGACACCGCCCCTGACGCCGGAGCCGCCCAGGGCGTGACCGTCTACACAGTGAAGAAGGGCGACACGCTGTCCCAGATCGCGGCCAAGTATGGGACCACCTATCAGGCGATCGCGGCCTACAACGGGATCAAGAACCCGAACGCGATTCGCGTCGGCCAGAAGATCAAGATTCCGGCCAGCACCGCGCCGGCGGCCTTGAAGAAGGGCGACAGGGTGAAGGTCCTGAACGCCGTCACCTATGACGGGAAGCCGTTCCGAACCTACTATGACACCTACGACGTGATCCAGGTCAGCGGCGCCCGCGTCGTGATCGGCGTCGGCGCTACCGTCACGACGGCAGTCAACGCCGCCAATCTCCGCAAGGTCTAACAGAAAGGAGGGCGCGCCGTGAGTGTAAACAGAAATGAACTGGTCCAGTGGATCGGGAAACTGGAACAACTGACCGCCGACATTCCCGACATCATGTCCCAGATCGCCGTCGGCGAAGGCGTGTATGCCGTGAAACAGGCCCGCCTGATCTGTACGAACGATTCCCCGGACATCGTCAACACTGGCGACTACCGTCGGAACTGGAAAAGCGACCAGACCGCGAAGCGCGCCGGCCGCCGATTCATCGTCCGTTTTTACAACCCCCTGGACTATGCCGGCCACCTGGAACACGGATTCCGAAGTCACTTCGTCCCTGGTCACTGGGAAGGCCACACGTTCGTCTATAACCGGGACGACCCGGAAGGCGGAATGTTCGTCGGCCCGAAGGGCGGATATGTGCGCGGCCGTTATACCATGAAACGAGCCGTGAAACGAACACTTGATACCCAACAGGCCAGAGTTTCAAGAAAAATGGACTACGAAATCAACAAGCGCATGAAGTGAGAAAGGCGGACGGGAAACACCCGTCCGCCTTTTTTATTTTCCAAACACTTTTTTTACAACGGCTTCAATCTGCGTGTCATCAAACCCGCGACGCCGCGCGTCGCGAATCGCGGCTTCCTTCATGGCTTGCAACACCATTCCTTCGTCTACCCCCAAGTCATAGTCGCCCAGTTCTTTTGACCAATCTACCCCCTGATACATAGCGCGAAAAACAGAATCCTCTACGTCTATTATTACATCATCAATGAAGCCACCGTCTTTCCTGTCAACGCTTTCCAGTGCGGATATGATCCGTTGCAGACGGTTTTGACGCCCGGACGGCGTCTTCAATTTTTGAGCAGATTCTATTTCATAGGTGACGACTTCACGAATCCTATTAGAAAAGAGCGCGTCAATATCATCGTTCATTTCCGGGATCGGGACCTGGCCTTCCTGCACCATAATGGAGTTAAACCCAGAAATAAAGCGTCGCGCGTCTTCATATCTGTAAAGGAAAGTGGTCAGATTGCGCGTGTTTGCCATTATGTCGGCTGATTCAAGATAAAGGTCCCTGATCTGTTGCAGTCGGATAATAACTTCCGGCCTGACTGCCGGTTCATTCTTCTTCCTTATGCCGTGAAATAATTCACCGATTTTCCAGCCCATTTTCTTCCCTCCTTTTTGGAATTATGGTTCATGCCAATAATATAATACCATAGTTTATGGTAACTTCAAATAGAATATTGAACATGACCATAATCAGGGAGGAACTTATGAAGAATTTGGGCTATTACGGCCGGCGGAATGTCTGCGGGGAGCGCGTCAGAATGGCACGTCTGGCGAAGCGCATTTCGCAGGAAACCCTGGCCGCTAAAATGCAAACAAAGGGCGTGAACATAGCCCAGGACGCGATCAGCAACATCGAATCAGGCGCGCGCCTGGTCATGGACTACGAACTTCGCGCCTTCGCTTCCGTTCTTCAAGTACCCATTGAAGACCTACTGGACCCGGAAGAAGAATGATCCCACGGAAGAACCGTGGGATTTTTCCTATTGACATTACGTCCAAAATGTCGTAATATGTAGGCAGAACAAAAAGGAAGGCGGGATCGACATGAAATCCGGAAGCACCAAAAGCGAAACGAAAGTCGCGCGCTTGCGCTGTGAACGGGGGCTGACACAGGCCGCCCTGGCGGAAAAAACCGGCGTCAATATCCGCGCGATCCAGAGGTACGAAAGCGGGGAACGAAAAATCGAAGGCGCTTCCCTGACCGTTGCCCTACGGATCGCCGACGCCCTGGGCGTCCACCCGCGCGAACTTATTTGAACATACACACGAAGGCCCCACCCTTGCCATAACAGCGAGGGCGGGGCCTTTTTCTTGCTATAAGGGGGAAATACACATGGCAAAGCGACGCAGATTCAGACATCTATCCTGGAATGACCGCCTTCGGATCGAAGCCTTCTTGAAGTGCGGAAAGTCTGTCCAGGAAATCGCCGACGAAATCGGCGTTCACAGGAACACCATATACAACGAATTGAAGCGGGGGCGTTATACCCACAGAAATTCAGACTGGACCGAAGAAGAACGGTATAGCCCAGACATAGCCGAAGCCGCATACCGTGAACACCTGGCCGCGAAGGGTCCAGACTTGAAGATCGGGAAGGACTATCGACTGGCCGAATACATTGAACGCCGGATCGTCGAAGACGGATATTCCCCGGCGGCCGTCCTGGGCGAAATCAAGGTGAAGGGAATCCAGTTCAACACAACGATCTGTGAAGCGACCCTGTATTCCTACATCAAGAAGGGCGTGTTCCTGACCCTGGAAATGGTTCACCTTCCATGCAAGGGGAAGCAGAAGCGCCCCTACACGAAGGTCAAGAAGAACAAGAAGGCCGCCAGGGCGTCGGCCGGAAAGAGCATTGAAAAGCGGGACCCAGAAATCGACACCCGCGAGGAAGTCGGACACTGGGAAATGGACTGTGTCGAAGGCAAGAAGAAGACGAAGGAAACGCTTCTGGTCCTGTCTGAACGCAAGGCCCGGAAGGAAATCATGATCAAAATGAAGGACCAGACCGCCGGAAGCGTCGTCGCGGCCCTTGATCGCCTTGAGCGCAGATACGGAACACTTTTCTACAAGATATTTCAAACGATTACAGTTGATAACGGAAGCGAGTTCGCCGACGTCGAAGGACTGGAACGGTCCTGTCGCCGGAAGGGCAAGCGGACGACGGTCTTTTACTGCCACCCGTATTCTTCCTATGAACGCGGCACAAATGAGAACATAAACAGAATGATCCGGCGCTGGTTTCCGAAGGGGACCGACTTCGGCCAGGTCCCGAAGAAGGCGATCCAGGCCGTCGAAGACTGGCTGAACGCCTACCCGCGCGAAATCCTGGGCTTCCGGTCCGCTGACGAAGTCTTCGCCGAAGGTCTGGCCGCCCTGGGGTAAAAACTTTTTTCAGGTTTTTTACAATTTAATCTTGACTTTTGCGCATTTTAAGATATATGTAAGGTATGCAAAGCGCTTTTCTGATCTGTGTAAAATGCCGCCTGCGCGCGTGTCCGCTGCGTACCGTGCGCAGGTCACGCGCGAATGTTTTTCCGGCAAAAACAAAGCCGCAAAAAAGTTTCCGCCGCGCGGACATTTTGCGCCGCAGCGCTTGTTTTTCCGGGTTTGACGCAGTATAGTAAGGTCAGAAAAACCCAAACGGAATTTTTCACGGGGGTGTATACTGTGGACATCACTTTGCAGGACTTCGAACGCGCGCAGCAGCGGCTCAAGGGCGTGCTGCACCACACGGAGCTCGACCTGTCGGCCACGTTCTCGGCCATGACGGGCGGCAATATCTATCTCAAGTACGAAAACAGCCAGAAGACCGGCTCGTTCAAGATCCGCGGCGCGAGCAACAAGATCGCCGCCCTTGTCGAGCGCGGCGAGACCGGCGCGGTCGTCGCCTCGTCCGCCGGAAACCACGCGCAGGGCGTGGCCTACGCCGCGCACCGCTTCGGCATCCCGGCCACGATCGTCATGCCCAAGACCGCGCCCATCGCCAAAGCGAAGGCCACCGAGGGCTACGGCGCGACCGTCGTGCTCGCGGGCGACTGCTATGACGACGCTTACGCCAAGGCGCGCGAGATCTGCGAGCAGGAGCACGCCACGTTCCTGCACCCGTACAACGACCCCGAGGTCATTGCGGGTCAGGGCACGCTCGGTCTGGAGATCCTCGGCGACCTGCCCACGGCGGATGTCGTCATCGTGCCGGCCGGCGGCGGCGGACTGCTCGCCGGTGTGGCCGCGTGCATCAAGCAGATCAA
>ENA-OYZX01000007-OYZX01000007.1-human-gut-metagenome-genome-assembly--contig:-NODE-7-length-112173-cov-7.587595_pt1 | contig 112173 bp, 121 predicted proteins | sample MGYA00243296_ERZ653489 | MGnify/ENA primary metagenome ERZ653489 (study PRJEB26926, sample SAMN06165098) | human gut metagenome | biome: ENVO:00009003; feature: ENVO:2100002; material: ENVO:00002003... | reverse complement strand
GCCAGAGGCTCCCCTCGGTAGGGGAGCTGTCGAGCGAATGCGAGACTGAGAGGTTGAGCAAAGAAGAAGCTTTAAGAGGTATCCTATGAACGAACCCGAAAAGATCGACCCCCGGGAGCTGAGCCCGCTGGCACTGGCCTTCGTGGGCGACAGTGTACTGGAACTTCTGGTGCGGCAGCGGCTGGTGGAGCACCACCGTCTGTCGGCGGGAAAGCTCAACGCCGAAAAGGTCAAATACGTCTCGGCCCGGGCGCAGTTCCGGGAAGAGCAGCTGTTGGAGCCGCTTTTCACCGAGGACGAGCTGGCTGTCTTCAAGCGGGGCCGCAACGCCAGCAAGGCCAGTGTGGCCAAACACGCCTCCCCGGAGGAGTACCGCGCGTCCACCGGCTTCGAGTGCCTGCTGGGCTGGCTGTATCTGAACGGCCAGCTGAGCCGGGTGCATGAGCTGTTCGAGACGCTGTGGCAGTCGTTCGACCCCAACGAAAAATAACCGGAACACGCGAAAGCCCACTGCTTTCCGCACTGGGAAACAGTGCAAAGAGAGCAGTGGGCTTTTTGTTGTCCCGCCAGATGGTCCGTTCGGGCGGGGCGGCGCTCAGCGCAGAGGCTTAGCGGCTGTTGCGGGCGGAGTTGTGAGCCGAGTTCTTGCCGCCCTCGTCGTCGGCACCCTTGGTGTACTGGTTGGGGTGCTTGTGCTCGTTGGTAGCAGAGTTCTGGCTGGAATTGGTGTTGCGGTTGGTGCTCTGATTGCTGGTGCGGTTCTGAGTCTGGTTCTTGCAGTTGGTGCTGCGGTTCTCGCTGCGATTTTCCATCGTATCGTCGCTCCTTTCGATTTCGGGAGGTGTTCTGTGCTCCCTGCCCATAGTTTGACCGGCTGCGGCGGCTTTATGCACCGCAGCCCGAAGGAGGTCTCATAAAAATGTCTGCCGAATATTTTAAAGCCCGGGAACGCGCCCTTCTGGGTGAGCGATACGATACGCTCTACGCTGCCCCGCAGGAGACAGCGGCCCGCGGCGTGACCGTCTCTGCCCTCCGCACTACGCCGGAAGAATTTGCGGCCCGGGCAGACTTCCCGCTGCGGCCCTCGCCCTTCTGCAAGGCGGCGTTCGTGGTGGAACAGCCCGACTTCAAGCCGGGCCGCCATCCCTACCATCACGCAGGCGTCTTCTACTCGCAGGAGCCATCGGCCTCGTCGGCAGCTCCGCTGCTGGGCGTCAAGCCCGGGATGCGGGTGCTGGATCTATGTGCTGCCCCCGGCGGTAAGAGCAGCCAGCTCGCCGCCGCTCTGCAGGGGCAGGGCCTGCTGGTGAGCAACGAATATGTCGCGGCCCGTGCAGAGATTTTGAAGAGCAACCTCGAGCGGATGGGCGTGTCCAACGCCGTCGTGCTAAACGAGACGCCCGCCCGCATCGCGGCGGCACTGCCGGAGTTCTTCGACCGCGTTCTGGTGGACGCGCCCTGCTCCGGTGAGGGGATGTTCCGCAAAGAGCCTGCCGCGCTGGCCCAGCACTGCGAAGCGCTGGTGAAGCAGTGCGCAGAGCTGGGCGCGGACATCCTCGACAGCGCCGCTGCGGCCCTCGCGCCGGGCGGCGAACTGGTCTACTCCACCTGCACCTTCGCGCCGGAAGAGGACGAGGGACAGGTGGCCGCATTTCTGCAGCGCCACCCGGAGTTCATGCTGGCCGATGTGCTGGGCAATGTGGACTATTCCTTCGGCAGTGAGGGTGAGGCCAACCGCACCGGTGGTCTGCCGCTGGATGTGAGCAAGGTGCGCCGCATCTGGCCCTGTCAGGGCGGTGAGGGTCACTTTATGGCCCGGCTCGTCAAAGCCGGTACGCCCCGGATTCTGCCGGCTCCCGGCGAGTACACCCCCGAAGAGCAGATCTGGCTGGCCGCTGCCGCCGAGGCAGGCAAAAAAGCCAAGGGCAGCAAACCACAGAAGGCTGCAAAGCCTGCGGATGCCCGCAGCGCCCGGCGGGAGAACAGCCGGGCTTGCCGAGAGGCTGTGCAGGGCCGCAGTTCCCGCATCCGGGACGCTGGGGGAGGGGATGCATCGCCCGCCCAGAGCCTCGCTGCATGGCGGGAATTTGCGGAGGAATATTTCCCGGAGCTGGCAAAGCGCCCTGCCGTGGTGCATGGCGGCGGCGTTCTGTTGCCGGCGGCTTTCCCGCAGACGAATCTTCACGTTTTGCGTGCAGGCGTCTTCGTGGGCAGTGTGCAAAAGGGGCGCTTCGTGCCGGAACATCATCTGTTCACGGCTTTCGGCGCGCTCTGCCAGAACCGTGAGGAACTGACCCTCGCCGACTCCCGAACCGTGGAATATCTCTCTGGCCGGGAGATAGAAGCTCACACCGCTGCCGATGGATGGTGCTGTGTGACGGTGGACGGCTGGCCGCTGGGAGGCGGCAAAGTGTCCGGCGGCAGGGTCAAAAACCATTATCCCAAGGCACTTCGTCTGCTGTAAAACGTAGTTTTTGGCAGAATAAACCGGAAAACCATCGGTACAAGGCTTGAACGCCGGTGGCTGTTGTGATAAAATAATAGAGTTAGATTTTGTGTGCTGCCACAATGCGGGCGACCACAGCCCGTCTGCCCGCAGGCGGAGATCACTGATAAAATACAGGAGGCTCTTTCCCATGTCTGGACATAGCAAATGGAACAATATCAAGCGCAAGAAGGAGAAGACTGACGGCGCAAAGGCAAAGGTCTTTACCAAGATCGGCCGCGAGATCAGCGTTGCCGTCCGTACCGGCGGCCCCAACCCCGCTTCCAACAGCAAGCTGGCTGACCTGATCGCCAAGGCAAAGCGTATGAGCGTGCCGAACGATAACATCCAGCGTATCATCAAGAAGGCCGAGGGCGGCGATAAGACCGAGTACGAGGCAATCACCTACGAGGGTTACGGCCCCGGCGGCGTTGCGGTCATGGTCGAGACTCTGACCGATAACCGCAACCGTACCGCTGCTGACCTGCGCCACTACTTCGATAAGAACGGCGGCAACCTGGGCGCTATGGGCTGCGTGGGCTTCCTGTTCAGCCAGAAGGGCGTCATCGACATTTCTCTGGAAGACAAGGATGCCGACGAGGCTATGATGGACGCCCTGGATGCCGGTGCTGAGGACTTCGATGCAGGCGAAGATGCCGCTGAGATCACCACCGACCCCGAGAACTACTCCGCTGTCGTCAAGGCAATGGAGGAGAAGGGCTACGAGATCCTCTCTGACGATCTGGCCATGGTCCCCATGACCACCACCCGTCTGACCGACCCCGATCAGCTCAAGCTGATGGGCAAGCTGCTGGATGCTCTCGAGGATAACGATGACGTCCAGAATGTCTGGCACTCTCTCGAGAACGAAGAGGACCTGCCGGAATAATGCTCTATAAGTCTGAATAAGGACGTAACAAAGCCGCTTTTTGTGCTGCGAGGCACAGAAAGCGGCTTTGTTGTTTGATAGTGGCTTCTAATATTGGGAGCGTCTGTAAAAGATAAAAACGCTTTTTGCCGCTTATTTATAATTCTGGATCTATTGCAAGCTTAGATGGTGGCTGTTCGACAAAAGCTGTTCAAAAAATCATTTATAGTAATTCAACTTTGTAGAACAAAAATAGAACAAGGCAAAGAGGGTGACAAATCGGCGGCTATAGAAAGGGTATATGTTTGAGGGGGAAAACTATTGAAGTAATGGTAAAATTATGATAAAATTGGTCGAGGAATAAATCATAATATGAAAATAGGCAGGGGTTATGGCTCTGAAAGAAAAAAGCTCAGAAAAACGATAAAAACAGAATGAAATCTCAAAGTAAAAGGGTTTGACTTTTGCAGAGTGCGTGCAGGAGTCTATTGAAGTTGTGCGAAACTGAAAGATGAAAAAAGAAATCGCGATTTCAAAAGTGTTGATGGAATGCCACATTGAATCTGAAATGCCTTTGGTCAAAATACCGGAGAAAAGGTATTTCAGATGTGTCCATAAAAGCTCTGGTGGTTGTCATGCTCGAAAAGCTCCGTTTATGCGGTAGTCGAGCGATTTTAGCGGGCAGAGATGAGCGGTGAGGCAGAGCAAAACATCGAATCGTAAGTGAGGTATGCGGAATGTCAGCAAGTGTGGTTGAAATTGAGAAGCCGGTCGTCATCGACCGAAAGCAGAATCTGCGGGAACATCGGTTATATTGGGTCGGACGCCGGACGCAGGATGTGGTCTTATCAGCACTGGCGCTGGTGGTGTTGTCGCCAGTGATGCTGGCAACAGCTATCGCTATCGTGGTAGATGACCCTTCTGCCGGGCCCATTTTTTCGCAGGAACGCATTGGACGAGATGGCAAACCGTTCAAGTTCTACAAGTTTCGTTCCATGTGTCCGAATGCGGAAGCAAAACTGGACGACCTTCTGGGCCAGAATGAAATGGACGGCCCGGTGTTCAAAATCAAGGACGACCCGCGAATTACCCGCGTGGGTAAATTTATCCGCAAGACCAGCATCGATGAGCTGCCGCAGCTTTGGAACATCCTGAAGGGTGATATGAGCATCGTTGGCCCGCGGCCTGCCCTGCCCCGCGAGGTGGAGCAGTATGGGGATTATGAGAAGCAGCGTTTGTATGTGACGCCGGGCCTGAGCTGCTATTGGCAGATCGCGCCGCACCGCAATGAGCTGTCCTTTGAGGAGTGGATGAACCTGGACATTAAATATGTGCAGGAACGCAGCTTCTGGGTGGATTGGAAGATTATTTTTAAAACGTTCAAGGTGTGCTTGCTGGGGCATGGAGAATAAAAAGACAGGCCTGCGTATGGATTGTGGCTGCAATCTGTATACAGGCTTGTTGCCGTATAATGAAATAAGTGGGGGATTCAACAAGGGAGGATAAGAAAAATTATGATGGAAAATAAAACAAAAATTGATCTGAAAAACAAGAGCGTTTTTATCACGGGTGTAGCGGGATTCATTGGCTCCAACCTTGCGAAGCGGCTGCTCTCCACGGTGGAGGGGGTTAAGGTCGTGGGTCTGGACAACATGAACAATTACTATGACGTGCGCCTGAAAGAAGCACGTTTGAAGGAACTGGAGCGGTTTGAAAATTTCAGCTTCGTAAAAGGTAATCTGGCTGATAAGGCTGTGATCAAATCTATCTTTGAGCAGTATAAGCCGGAAATTGTGGTGAACCTTGGCGCGCAGGCTGGCGTTCGATATTCCATTACAAATCCTGATGCCTATGTGGAAGCAAACCTGATTGGCTTCTATAACATTCTGGAAGCCTGCCGCCATTCTTATGATGATGGCCATACTCCGGTGGAGCATCTGGTTTATGCATCCAGTTCTTCGGTCTATGGCAGTAATAAGAAAGTGCCTTACAGTACGGATGATAAGGTTGATAACCCGGTATCTCTGTATGCGGCCACTAAGAAATCCAATGAGTTGATGGCTCATGCCTACTCGAAGCTGTATAACATTCCTTCCACCGGTTTGAGATTCTTCACAGTATATGGCCCTGCTGGTCGCCCGGATATGGCGTACTTCGGCTTTACCAACAAGCTGCTGAAAGGCGAAACAATTCAGATTTTCAACTACGGTAACTGCAAGCGTGACTTTACTTATGTGGATGATATTGTCGAGGGCGTTGTCCGTGTGATGCAGGGTGCGCCGGAACGTAAAAATGGTGAAGATGGTCTGCCCGTTCCTCCGTATGCAGTTTATAACATCGGCAACCAGAACCCGGAAAATCTGCTGGACTTCGTACAGATTTTGCAGGAAGAACTGATCCGTGCAGGTGTTCTGCCGGAAGATTACGACTTTGAAGCACACAAGAAGCTGGTTCCGATGCAACCCGGTGACGTGCCTGTGACCTATGCAGATACCAGTGCGCTGGAGCGTGACTTCGGATATAAGCCCTCCACTAGCTTGCGCGAGGGTTTACGGAAGTTCGCTGAGTGGTACGCAAAGTTTTACAAATAACGAAGAGTAGGAAAATAAACCGATGAAGTGTGTTGAGGTTTACAAGGAATTATATCATCAAGAACCGTTTGATGTGGCGTTCTGCCCGTACCGCATCAGTCCACTGGGTGCGCATATCGACCATCAGTACGGAAAAATCAATGGATTGGCAATCGACAAGGGAATCCACATGGCCTACCACCCGAAGCAGAACGGTGTTGTGGAGTTGCAGTCCTTGAACTTCCCAAAGCGCGCCCAGTTCTTTGTAAGCGCAGTTCCAGATGAAAAGCAGGGCGACTGGGCAGACCATCTGCGCGGTGCGGCGAAGATGCTAGGCGAGAAGTACCGCTTGAAAGTCGGTCTATCCGGCATCATTGAAGGAAGTCTGCCGATTGGCGGATTGTCCTCGTCTGCATCGGTTATTATCTGTTTCTTGTCGGCACTGTGCAAAGTGAATGGTATCCATCTTGAACCGATGGAGATGATTCTCACGGCAAAGGCAGCAGAAAACCAGTATGTCGGTGTTTCTTGCGGCAAACTCGATCAAAGCTGCGAAGTGCTTTCCAAGAAGAATCACCTACTGTACCTTGACACGAAAGACGATAGCTATGAACTGATCCCCACCAGTGAGAAAATGAAGCCTTATAAGGTGGCAATCTTCTTCTCTGGCTTGGAGTGTTCTTTGAAAAACTCCAAGTACAATCTGCGGCAGGACGAGTGCAAGGCAGCGGCCTATGCACTGATGGGTTATGCAGGGATGGACTACGACACTTTTGCAAACACCCGGCTGCGCGATGTGCCGTATGAGGTCTTTGAAGCCTATAAAGATCGTTTGCCGGAGTTGTGGCGCAGACGTGCAGAACATTATTACAGTGAGTTTGCTCGTGCCGAAAAGGGTGCAGAATTGTGGCGCAAAGGTGATTTAGATGGTTACGGGCAGCTTGTTTTTGAAAGCGGAAAATCCTCTATTTACAGCTATGAGTGTGGCTGCGATGAACTGAAAAAGCTGTATCAGATTATGGTTGATACTGATGGCATCTACGGTGGCCGCTTTTCTGGTGCGGGTTTCAAGGGCTGCTGTATGGCACTGATCGCCCCGGACAAGGCCGAAGATATTGAAGCCAAAGTAAGCTCTGAGTATTTGAAAGCATTTCCGGCGTTGGAAGGAAAGTATAGTTTCCATCTGTGCGAGAGTGCCGATGGCGTGGAACTGTAAGGAGAATACATAGATGAAATGTTTGATTTTAGCAGCGGGCTACGCTACACGGCTTTATCCGCTGACTGAGAATTTTCCGAAGCCGCTTCTTAAAGTGGGCGAGAAATCCATCCTTGATTGGTTGGTGGATGATTTGGTGGATACCACTGACATTGACGAATTTGTGGTGATTTCCAATCATAAGTTCGCGCAGCATTTTGAGAACTGGAAGAACAATAAGCAAAAGACACGGCCTTATGAGATTACTGTAATCGACGACGGTACAAGCACCAATGAAACTCGTTTGGGTGCAGTCAAAGATATTCAGCTGGCGGTAGAAAAGCTGAATTTAGCTGATGATTTGCTGGTTATGGCTGGTGATAATGTGTTGGATTTCAGCCTTTCCAAATTTGTGAAGTTTGCCAAGGAGAAGAATACCTCTTGCGTCATGTGCCATGAGGAAAATGAATTGAAAAAGCAGCAGAAAACGGCAATTATCACACTGGACGGGAATGACCTGATTACCAGCTACGAGGAAAAGCCGAAAGAGCCAAAAGGAAATCTTGCTGTGCCGCCGTTCTACTGCTATCGTGCCTGTGATGTAAAGCGGATTCAGGAAGCTCTGGAGAACGGCTGCGGCTATGACGCACCGGGCAGCTTTGCGGCTTGGTTGAGCAAGCAGACACCGATGCACGCTTACGTCATGCCGGGTAAGAGGTATGACATTGGCGATATTAACAGCTATGAGTATGTAAAGAGTGTGTTTTCAAAATAAAAACGCAAAGAGAGAGGAGAAAGTAATCATGAGAGATTTTAAGGATTTGAAAATTGCTGTGGCCGGAACTGGATATGTTGGTCTCTCCCTTAGCGTGCTGTTAGCACAGCATAACCAAGTGATGGCTGTTGACATTGTGCAAGCGAAAGTGGATATGATTAACAATCATAAATCTCCAATTCAAGATGATTATATTGAGAAATATCTTGCAGAGAAAGAACTGAACTTGACCGCAACGCTGGACGCAAAGGCTGCATACTCGGATGCGGACTTTGTTGTAATAGCTGCTCCCACGAATGTCTACTCAACAAACCGTATTGACGTAGAAACGTCAAAAAGAACCTGTTTTGCACACTATATAGGACACTGAAATTGGTTGTATTTCACAGCTATGTGTACTGTAAATGCGAGATGTTTATACAAAACGCTGAACTTTTGGCCCATGTGGCACAAAATTGGCACATCTTTTTCAGAAGAATCATAGAAATGGCGGAAAACAAGAGAAAGCAACAAAAATCCATGAGTTTATCATTAACGTCTGAAACTGCTGTTGAGTACACTATCTGACCCGCTAATGACACCTACATCATAACGGTTTGTTGAGTCATGAAAAATAGAGAAAAACAGATGATTTCTACTTCATAAAACAGCTGTTGAGTAGAGCATGTATGGTGATGATAAATACATGTTTTGTGCGGTGAAAGTGAATGATTTGTTCATAACGAACAATGAATGGCGAAAAATGGACTGGGTGATATATACAGTTTTAACAAAACTCATGCACCGACAGGGTTCGATTCAACAATCCAACACTTAGAAAAAACGTTATTGCAGTGTCTACGAGGTTCGACTATATAAATCAACACTTCGATGCTTGCAAAAGCAAGACAGGTGTACTCAATAAACCGGAGAAAAGTAGAAATATGATTGCTGCGCCGAAAGGGTATGACAGTAAGGAAAAACACTTAGGTGAACACACGCTGATATCATCCTGAATTTGGATGTGTAGATAGATTAAAAAGAAATGAAAAAGAGATGACGGAAAATGAGGGGAGATAATGATGCAAAATTCAAAATATACAGTTTTAATGTCGGTATACTATAAAGAAAAACCTGAATACTTATCATTGAGTATCGAAAGCATGCTGAATCAAACTGTTAAGCCGGATGAATTTATTATCGTAAAAGATGGTCCTCTCACGACGGAACTTGATGAAGTGATAAATAATTTTGTGACGGCGTATCCTAAAACGTTTAATATTATAGTCAATGAAACTAATCTTGGGTTGGGACCAGCACTTGCAAAAGGAATAGAAAATTCTAAAAATGAGCTTATCGCCAGAATGGATTCGGATGATTATGTGGTCAGCACGAGATGCGAAAGGCAGTTGGAGAAGTTTAGAGAAGATCCAAAATTGGGAATGGTTGGATCTTATGAGGCTGAATTTGTAGATGATATAGATAATGTTATATCAATTCATAGAGTGCCATCTGAGAATGATGAAATCGAACGATTTATGCACCGTAGATGTTCAGTATTGCATCCAACAGTTATGTATAAAAAAAGTGCGGTGTTAAAAAGCGGCAACTATCAGTCAGTCTTGCTGTATGAAGATTATGATCTGTTTGCAAGAATGGTGCTAGAGTATCACATAAAAAGTTATAATATTCCGGAACCTCTGTATTATATACGAACTAGTGAAGACTTTTTTAAACGTCGTGGCGGCATTAAATACGCAAAAACTGTTTTGAAATTTAAGTGGGGACAGTATAGGAAAGGGTATATGTCATTGATGGATTTTTGTATTAGTGGTTTGGGGCAAGCATTTGTTTGCGTGCTTCCGAATTCATTGAGAAAAATCTTTTACATGAAATTTTTGAGAAAGTAATATAGGGATAAAAATAATTATGACAGAACCGATAAGAGTTTTACAGGTTGTAGCATCATTAAATGCTGGAGGAATGGAAAACTATATAATGAATTTGTACCGAATGGTTGATAAATCAAAGGTGCAGTTTGATTTTGTAGTTCATCATGCAGCTGTTGGTCTTTATGAGGATGAAATACAGGAACTGGGCGGTAAAATTTACCATTTTACAGTATTGGATGATAAAAATGTTGTTAAGTATATTTCTGAATTGAACAGGTTCTTTGATGAGCATAAAGAGTATCAAATCATTCATGGTCATCTAAGTAGTCTTGCTGTTTTTTATCTTGGAGTAGCAAAGAAATATAATGTACCATGGAGAATAGCTCATAGCCATGGAGCTGGCTTTTTGCATACCTTGAAAGGGACGGCAAAATATTTGTTATTCAGAACAACAAAATGGAATGCTAATGTTCGTCTGGCGTGCTCAACGGAAGCAGGTAAGTATCTTTATGGAAAAGACACTTTTGAGTTTGTACCAAATGGAATAGATGTGGACAGATTCACGTTCGATGAAAACAAGCGCATTGAAATGCGGAAAATGCTTGGTATCCGTGACGAGTATGTTATTGGTCATGTTGGAAGATTTAATTTACAGAAAAATCATGAGTATCTTTTGCGAATTTTTAAAGAAGTTCAGCAAAAGACACCGAATATCAAGTTATTACTTCTGGGAGAAGGAGAGCTGTTTTCAAAGATTCAAAATTTAGCAGAGGATTTGGAAATCAAGGATAAAATTATCTTTGCCGGGGTTCATAAAGATGTAGAGAATTATTATCAGGCAATGGATGCTTTTGTTTTACCATCCTTGTTTGAGGGACTTCCTGTAACAGGAATAGAAGCGCAGTATTCAGGACTTCCTTGTTTCTTTTCAGATGAGGTGACGAGGGAAGTTAAGATATGCTCTGACACAAAATTTTTGAAAATCGGCAATGAAAATCTTGGCTTATGGGTAGATGCTATCAGCCAACAAAGAATAAACAAGGAACGAAATAAAATTGAACTAATTACGAAAAAGTTTGATATAAGAACTGCTGCAAAGTCAATGGAAAAAAGATATATAGATTTGTGGAAACAAAGTAATAGTTGAAAGGATTATTGATATATGAGTAAAAAGGTTGGGATAATAACACAACATCGAGTGGTTAATTACGGGTCGGTTTTGCAGACCTATGCATTACAAGAAAAAATCAAAGATATGGGCTATGAATGTGAAGTCATTGATTATTATCCAGAACGTTTTACTCCGCTCGGGATGCTAAAAAGGATAAAGAACAAGGGAGAAAAATTCCAAAAGAGTTTTTTGATTAGAAATGCTACAAGAGCAATAATTATTCCATCTTACATTATACGATTTCGGATGTTTTTTAAGTTTCTCAATGATTATATTGATATGACACCTAAAACATATAAAAGTGAGAAAGAATTAGAAAGCGAAAATTTTGATTATGATGTTTATTGTACAGGAAGCGATCAGGTCTGGAATTATGGATGGAATGAAAGAATTGAATATCCGTATTATCTGGCATTTGCTCCTGAGTCAGCCAGAAAAATATCATATGCTGCAAGTTTTGGAAAAAGTAAATTAGAATCAGATGAAGTAAATGAAACGAGGCGTCTTTTAAAAAGATACGATAGTATTTCTTTGAGAGAACTATCAGGAGTAGAGATTGTTGATAAATTGGGAATCGAGAATAGTACAAATGTTTTAGATCCCACATTGTTATTAAGTGGAGAAGATTGGAGAAAAATTTCTTCCAGAAAGTTCACGAAGGACAGGTATATTCTAATTTACAATTTGAACAGAAATCCAAGAATTGATGCGTATGCAAAAGAACTTTCAATTAAAACAGGTTTGGAAGTTAGGTATTTAAGTTATCAATTACATGAGTTTTACAAGAATGGAAAAATGTTCTGCAATCCACCGGTTGAAGATTTCCTTGCCTTAATTGATGGGGCAGACTATGTTATAACAGATTCGTTCCATGCGACAGCATTTTCTTTGAATTTCAACAAAGAATTTGTAATTGTATATCCGGGAAAATACAGTACAAGATTGCAAAGCATCTTAGAAATTTTAGGATTAACAAATCGAGTTGCAAAAAATGAAAGAGATTTGAGCATTGTTGAATCAAAAATTGATTACAACCGTGTAAATGAGATACTTGCGGCAGAAAGAAAACGTTCTTTGCTATGGCTTAGCAATGCTTTGAGTGGTGTGAAAAATGAAGACAGTATGTGAATTGAATATGTGTAATGGCTGTATGGCTTGTGTGGAAAAGTGCCATAGAAATGCAATTACAATCAAAGATGATTTGAAGTATTATAATGCTCTGATTGATACTAAAAAATGCGTTGACTGTGGACTTTGCACGAAAGTGTGTCCACGAGAAAATGATAATGACATGAGTAAGCCGAAATGGTGGTATCAAGGATGGGCAGATTCTGAAATAAGAGAACATGCTTCATCTGGGGGTGCTGCATCTGCAATTATTCGCGCATTTATAAAGCACGGTGGATATGTAGCATCTTGCTTGTTTGACAGCGGAAAATTTGTATTTGAAGTAACAAATGAGATGGCAGTTGCAAGAAAATTTGCAGGATCAAAATATGTTAAGAGTAATCCGGAAAAAATTTACGGAAAAATTCAATCACTATTGAAAGCAAATCAGAAAGTTCTTTTTATTGGATTGCCCTGTCAAGTAGCAGCGGTGAATCAATTTATTAAAGATAAGACCAATTTAGTTACCGCTGATTTGATATGTCATGGAACTCCATCACCTTATTTACTTAAAAAGTGCCTTCAAGAATATGGACATGATATAAATACCCTTACAGATATCAATTTTCGAATAAAAAGTTTATATGAGTTGAATAGAGACGGGAAACCTATTGCAGCGTTTCATACTATGGATAATTACCTTATCGCATTCCTTCACTCATATGATTATACAGAAAATTGCTATTCGTGTAAGTTTGCTACTTTAGACAGAGTATCTGATATAACGCTGGGAGATTCTTGGGGAACCGAACTAAGTGGAGAAGTGAAAAATGGTGTGTCACTAATTCTTTGTCAGAGTGAAAAAGGTAAAGAGCTGATTGAGAGTGCTGGATTAAACCTTTTAGATGTCGACATCAATAACGCAATTTCACATAATGAACAGTTAAATAAACCTTCAAAATGCAGTAAATCGCGTGATCAATTCTTTGAAAACTATAACAGGTACAATAACTTTGGAAAAGCCTTGGTGAAAACAGCACCAGGAATTGTGGCGAAAGAAAAAGTAAAATCTATCGTTAAGTATATTGTTCGTGGGGGGGGGAAAACACAGGCTTTCATGATTACAGTAAAAGACGGTAAGATGTAATTGCGAGTCGGCAACGGTAACGGAGGAAAACATATGAGCAAAAAGAAACTTTTAATATACTATCCAGAAAGTATGCTTAAACCAGTAGGAGGTCCGGCAGGGTATCTATTTAATTTGAGACAGGGCTTAGATACATTGAACAAGGAGGAATTTCCGATAGATGTTTCTTTTTATGAAGCGGCACCTAAAAGTTTAAGGGATACTGTCAAAAATAAAGACAAAATACCAAAACGTTTGCGAGAATTTAGAAGAGCAGTTGATGACATTTTTTATGAAAAAAAGGCGTATCCATTAGACGAGAAATTACATCAATATGATATGATTCATTTCCATTCAATTGATGCAATGTATTTATGTAGAAAAACTTTGGAAAATTATAAGGGAACTGTAATTCTAACATCGCATTCTCCGTGCGCAAAGTTTAAGGAAAAACTAGCGTGGCTGAATCCGTTTGATTATAAGATGTTGAAAAAATGGGTTGACAGAATTGAAGAAATGGATGCCTATTCTTTTAAGCGCGCAGATTATATTATTTTTCCATGTAAGGAAGCGGAGGAACCATATTATCATACATGGGAAGGTTATGAACAACTCCGAGAAGAAAAAAAGTATCGTTATATGCCAACTGGAATAGTTGGATGTAAAGCAAAAGTAAATAGAGAAGATTTCAGAAAGAAATACGGAATTCCAGACAACGCTTTTGTGATTTCTTATGCCGGAAGGCACAATGAAATAAAAGGATATGCTGACTTAAAAAGACTTGGAGAAAAGCTCCTTGCGGATAAGAATGTATATTTTCTAATAGCTGGAAAAGAAGAACCGATGACGGGATTGAAAAACGATCACTGGATTGAGGTGGGATGGACAAATGATCCACATTCACTTATTGCCGCTTCAGATGTTTTTGTATTGCCAAATCATGAAACATACTTTGATTTGATATTATTAGAGGTTCTTTCACTTGGAGTACCCGTTGTAATGAGTCGCACAGGCGGGAATAAGTATTTTGAACAGTTCAAGCAACCGGGAATAAAATTTTATGATACGTTGGAAGAAGCACAAGATAGGATATTGGATATTAAAAAAATGCCAGTAGATGAATTGTGCGATGCCAAAGCTGGAATAATTGAAATGTTTAATAATGAATTCACTGTTGAAAAATTTGCAAAAAATTATATTAATATTATTTCAGAAATTGCAGCAAGCATTAGATGACATATAGGAGACTTTTGATGAGCAGCGTATTCTCAAAGGTAAGAAGAAAAATTGAATATATCCATAATAAAAAAGCAACTTATGATTACGCTCCTCAGCAGGGAGGTTGGGAAAAATATGGATCGCCAGTGTTTGGCGATGAAACGACAGCCTCCGTGTTTGATCCATTTGTAGTAATGATAGAAGATAGATACCGCCTTTTTGTCTCGGAACGAAAAAATAGCGGAATAATATGTACTGATTCTACGGATGGTACAGAATGGGAAAAATGGAAAGTTGCTTTAGAAGCAGGGGATAAGGGAAGCTGGGAAGAACGGGTTAATCGCGCTTCTGTTTGTAAAATAGATGGAAAATGGTTGATGTGGTACACTGGACAAAGTAGAAATAATAGTGCAATAGGCATCGCCACAAGTGATGATGGCATTCGATTTACAAGAATGCAACAAAAACCAATTCTTGTTCCGAGTGAGCCATACGAAAAAGGCTCGGTTATGAATCCGTGTGTTCTCTGGGACAAAGATGAAAAAATCTTTAAAATGTGGTATGCAGCTGGTGAGCAATTTGAACCAGATGTTCTTTGCTATGCGGAAAGTAAAGATGGCATTAACTGGGAAAGGTATGCAAATAACCCTATACTTGAAAAGTCGAATGAAAAGTATGATCAATGCAAGGTAGGCGGATGCGATATTTTGAAGGAAAATGATAGATACTATATGTTCTACATTGGATATCAAAATGTGGATACAGCTAGAGTTTGTATGGCAGAGTCAAATGACGGAATACATAATTGGGTTAGAAGTATGGATAATCCTGTTATTTCACCAGAAAAAAAATCCTGGGATGCAGATGCAGTTTACAAGCCTACGGTTGTTTTAAATAAACAAAAAAACAAACTGTTGATGTGGTATAACGGTAGAAAACAAAATTGTGAGCGAATTGGTTTGGCAGAATATCGCATCAAATAGAAGATATGGGGAGGGTTAACCGATGATAGTAAGTATAATTATTCCGGTTTTTAATACAAAATATGAAGATTTATTAAAATGTTTGGATAGTATCCTTGCTCAAACTTTCCCCAATTTTGAAGTGATTATTATTGATGATGGAAGTGAAGATTATTACGGTAATAGACTAGATGAGTTGGTTCAGTTAGATTCTCGTATAAGTGTGTTTCACAAGAAAAATGAAGGGGTCTCAGTAGCTCGTAATTTTGGAGTGAATAAAGCAACAGGACAGTATATCTTATTCGTTGATGGTGATGATATATTAACTCCGTGGTTACTAGAAAGCGCGGTCCAAGCTGTTGAGGATTATGATTGTGATGTTATAGTTGGAATGATAAATACAACAGATAAAAGGCCAAGTATTTTTCCAAGTAGAGAAAAGAACGTAAAATTTGAACTGTTGGATGATCATAAGAAAAAAGAATTGGAGTGTCATATTTTTTCAAAAAGCTGTGAGAGGTGGAGACCTGATCAGGATGGATGGGAATTTAATGGAGAAGGATGTTGGGCACATTTCCTGAAGAAGGAGATTGCACTGGAAAATCAATTTATCCCAGGAGTTGCAGTTGGCGAAGATACTATTTGGGCATTAACCATGTTAAATAGTTCTAAGGATTACCGAATTGGAATGCTTTATGAAAAATGGTATTATTATATTCAAAATGATTATAGTGTGTTGAATAAATATAATCCTAAAATCGTGGGACAATTAACTCTTCCAGTGGATATTCTGGAAAAAAAGTATGGTGCTTCAACAGGCATTGTGCATGCCGCATATACAGATTGGTTACTTATGAAGCTAAAACATATATGTTTTAGAGCATATTTAGCAGAGGAAAATACTGACCCATTCAATAAGAAAGTGTCTGAATTTTCAAAAGTTTTACATACTGCTCCATGGATCGAAGTTTTAAACAGACGTAATACTCAACCGTTCAAAAAGAGACTGAAGTTTTTTTTGTATGATAAGAATATTGCGTTATACTTCTACTCTTGCTTGAAATTGGTGAAAAGAAAAAAATACGATATAGAGGACGGGAGTAGAAATGAAAGTAAAAATTAATCACACATTATTTATAACGCTAAGTTTAATTACGCTGCTGATTGCAGGAAATTATTGGGGGATTGCTCAGTTCGTTTTGCCTTATAAAGCGAGACTATATATTTTGGTTCTTTCTGGAGCGATACCTTTATTATTACCGCTGTATTATAAGAAAAGAAGTATTATTATACCTTGGATGCTTTGTTTTTTCTTTGTGCTTTTTAGAAATCAAGAATTTTTGAGTGGAGGCTACTACAATTCAATAAGATTAATAGGCGCTTACTTATTCATATTTGCCAGCGTTAAAAGTTGTGATTGGATAAAAAAGGCACCCCAAATAATAACAGCCGTAGGAATAGCAAATGTTATTGCAACTCTTTTGTTTTTTGTGAATAATGGATTGTATCAGCTTTTTATTAATACAACTTACAAACAATATCAAGATGGAACACAAGACGGATTGTATGGGTATCGAGCGGCTCTTGCAGATCATTACTCTCAAAATGGAACATATATTACAATAGTTTTATTGACTGTATGGGCTGTATTTTTGACCTTAAATGGTCACGAAAAGAAGCGAAAATATATAATGATAGCTGGTATTGCTACAGTTATCGCACTTCTTCTTACATCTAAAAGAGCACATTTGCTTTTCGGCGTAGCAACTTTAATAGTCGTTTATTATGTTGTTAATCCTGAAAAAGGGTTGTTAAAATCCTTCAAGCTCATGATGGCAGCGGTGGCTGCTTTGATAGGATTGAATTTTCTTATGGATTATGTTCCAGATATTGCAAGAGTATTTGAACGATTTCAAACAGCCGGATCTGATAATGCAAGTTTATTGCGGATTCTTATGTGGGATAGGGCGCGCTCTATTTTTAATCAAAATCCAATATTGGGAATCGGATGGTATGGATTTCGATATAAATCCGGCTTGAGTACGTTAACGGGTGCCACTGCTGGGTGTCATAATATATACCTTGAATTATTATGCGAAACAGGACTTTTAGGTTTCTGTGTGTTTATTATGGCAATGGCATCAAGTATAGTAATAACATGGAAAAATATTAATTTTCTTAGTCATCAAGAACGTGATGTCGAATTGACAAGTATAAAATTAGCCTTATCGGTTTCGTTTGCAATTCAATTTTTTGTGTTGTTATATGGAATGACAGGAAATCCTATATATGATTCGACTTTTTGTTTCTATGCAGTCGCAGTGGCAATTAACATCTCTTTTACATCAAATATGCGAGGTAGAATATGAAATATGATTATTTAGTAGTAGGCTCCGGCCTTTACGGAGCAATATTTGCACATGAAGCAAGGGTACATGGCAAATCTGTATTAGTTGTTGATAAACGCCCCAATATTGCGGGCAATATTTATACCGAGAACATTGAGGGCATTAACGTCCATAAGTACGGCGCACATATCTTCCATACCAACAACAAAAAGGTCTGGAATTATATCACCCAATTTGCCGAGTTCAACCGCTTTACGAACTCGCCTGTAGCCAACTACAAGGGCGAGCTTTACTCGCTGCCGTTCAACATGTATACCTTTAATAAGATGTGGGGCGTGGTTACGCCGGAGGAGGCTGCCGCCAAAATTGAGGAGCAGCGCAAGGAAATCACCGGCGAGCCGAAAAACCTAGAAGAACAGGCAATCTCTCTCGTGGGCCGTGACATCTATGAGAAGCTCATCAAGGGCTACACCGAGAAGCAGTGGGGCCGCGACTGCAAAGATCTGCCCGCCTTCATCATCAAGCGCCTGCCCGTGCGCCTGACCTTTGACAACAACTATTTCAATGCCTTGTATCAGGGAATCCCAATCGGCGGCTACACCAAGATGATTGCCAACCTGCTGGACGGCATCAAGGTGCGCCTGAATACGGACTATCAGGAGCACAAGTCCGAGCTGGATGCGCTGGCTGACAAGGTGGTCTACACCGGCCCCATTGACGCCTACTTTGATTATAAGCTGGGCACCCTCGAGTACCGTTCGGTGCGCTTCGAGACGGAGCTGCTCGACCAGCCGAACTTCCAGGGCAATGCTGCCGTCAACTACACGGACCGTGAGACGCAGTGGACCCGAATCATCGAGCACAAGTGGTTCGAGTTCGGCAAGGATGAGAATGGAAATGACTTGCCGAAAACTATCATCAGCCGTGAATATAGCAGTGAATGGAAACCGGGGGATGAGCCGTATTATCCGGTCAATGATGCTAAGAATAGCTTGCTGTATTCTGAGTACAAGAAGTTGGCAGATGCAGAGAATAAAGTGATTTTCGGCGGTCGTCTGGGCGAGTACAAGTACTACGATATGGATCAGGTTATTGCTGCTGTACTAGAGAAATGTAAGAAAGAATTCGTGGGAGAAAATGTATGAGCAGAATTGGTATATTAACTTTTCATTCTGCAAATAATTTTGGTGCATTGCTACAGGCTGTATCATTACAAAAGACAATTATAGAACATGGTGGTACAGAATGTGAACTTATAAATTATGAGCCAGAGTTTATTTATAAGGATTATTCAATTAGCCCATTCAAAAGTAAGCATCCGAAAGTTATTATTAAAAGCATACTGAGAATTCCGGATAAGATCAAGCGAAATTCAAAGTTTCAGTCATTCAGAGAAGAAAATACAATTTGTTCAGGACAATGCCAAAGTGAAGATTCTTTTGAGAAGACTTGCAACTCCTTTGAAAAAATTATTGTAGGTTCGGATCAGGTATGGAATTACAATCTTACTGAGCATGATATGCACTACTTTCTGCCGGAGATCGATGACTCAGTAGAAAAAATAGCTTACGCAGCAAGTACAGGCGGTGCTGATTTTTCAACAGATGAATCGAATGAAATGATTCAGTGTCTTCAAAGGTTTAAGAATATCTCGGTAAGAGAAAGTGCATCCAAAGAGGCTCTTAATCAAAGATTAAAAGAAAAAAACATTGAAATTGTATTAGATCCGGTTTTCCTCACAACCCAAAGCAATTGGTTGCGTTTGGCGGCAAAGCCAGTAAAAAAAGATTACATCCTTTTTTTCAAAATGGGATATAGTAAGACCGCTGAACCGGCGCTGGAGTTTGCTAAAAAATTAAGCGAAGAAACAGGCTATGAACTTCTTATGTTGTGGGATCAGGAAACGTGGTTTAAATATCGTGATGTTAAGCACATTGGAGCTGCAGGCCCAGCAGAATTTTTGCAGTGGATTGCAGGTGCAAAATGTGTAGTAACAAATTCGTTTCATGCTACAGCTTTTTCTATTATCTTGAACACACCTTTTTATGTGGAAACAGAGATTGAAAGAAAAGATAGGGTTCTTAATATTCTCAATATTTTCAAGTTAGAGAAATGTGGACTTGTAAAAGGAAAATCTGCAAATGGATTGAACATACCAAAAATTGAATGGAATGTAGTGAATTTACTACTGGACAACGAACGTCACAGGTCACTGGATTACATTGATAGGATATTAAAATAAGCAGTTCTGCCTTGGTATTTTATAGCCACATATCAAGGCAGAACTTGTTATAGGAGATACTAATGAGTCGTAAAACAGAATTAGCAAAAAATACGGCCATACTGACAGTGGGAAAGTTATGTACGCAGTGTATTAGCTTTTTCCTACTGCCTTTATATACGGCAATTTTATCAACGGAAGAGTATGGTACATTTGATTTATTAGTCACATATTCAGCTTTATTATTGCCTTTGGTAAACTGGCAACTAGATCAAGGACTATTTAGGTTTATGTTAGATTACCGTGGGAACAAAGAAGAAGAAAGCAAACTTTTGTCAACATTGTTGTTTTCTAGTATGATACAATCTGTTGTCTATTTTGGTATGTATCTAATAATTACTCCCAAATTACATATCGAAAATGCATACTTCCTTTTGCTTTATGTGATTTTACAGGTATTTACAGCACTGTTCTTGCAGTTTGTAAGGGGATTAGGAGAAAGTGTCAAATATACGGTAGCATCCTTTATCTCGGCAACAACAACGACAATATTAAATGTTATTGCTTTGGTTATTTTGAAAATGGGACTCCAAGGATTGTTTGTTTCCACGTTATCTGCACAGATTGTTACATTAATTTATTTGATATTCGCATCAAAATGCTGGGAATATATTTCTCCAAAAAATATTCACCTGAGTATATTTAAAAGTGTTGGAACGTACTCCATTCCGCTAATTCCAAATAATTTGGCTTGGTGGGTTGTAAATGCTTCAGATCGAACAATTATTGCACATTTTCTTACAACAGCAGCAAATGGAATTTACTCTGTTGCAAACAAATTTCCAAATGTATTTATAAGTTTTTATAATATCTTAAATTTATCTTGGACAGAAACAGTTTCATTGCACTATGGTGATGAAGATAGGGATGAATTTTTGACAGAAACAATGACATCATTGTTCAAGTTATTTGCAGCGGCTTGTTTTGGTATTGTTGCCTGTATGCCTTTTGTTTTTCCCATAATGGTTAATCTAAAATACAGCGCTGCATATAATCAGATTTTGATTTTAATGTATGCGATGCTTTTCCGTGTATTGGTTGGATTATATAGTTGTGTCTATGTGGCACAAAAAAACGCAAAAAAGATTGCGTACACATCAATCTCAGCGGCTATTATTAACATCGCAGTCGATTTGATTTTAATTAACAAGATACAAGTGTTTGCAGCATCCCTTTCAACGCTGATTGCCTTTCTTTCAATGTTTATTGTTCGTTATATTGACGTAAATAAAACTGTACACATGAAAATTAGAAAGCCTATTATTATTGGCAGTGTCCTTATTGGTGGGATGCTCATAGGAACATACTATTGCGGAAATAGGATGATCCAATTTGCAGCACTTTGTATTACTGCAGTTTATGCAGTTTTAACTAATGTGGACATGCTGAAATCGGGTGTAAATCTGGTGAAGAGCCGTCTTGGAAAATAAAACTTGAAATAGTGTGAGTTGGGGAGGACAATCTTGAGAGCAGAGCAGATAATATTGACATTCTGAAAGCAACTTGTGCTTTTCTGATTGTTTGTATTCATGTACCGTTTCCGGGAGTAATTGGAAAATATTTTACAGCATTGACTAGAATTGCTGTACCAGTATTCTTTATGATAACCGGATACTTCTACTTTGATGTCGAGGAAAAAAACGGCGAGACTCGGCAGATAAAAAAGATTTTTAAATTGGTACTTGAAGCAAATGTACTTTATCTGCTGTGGGATTCTTTTTATGCCGTATTAAGCCGAAACATGAGCTTCTTGCTTGATACATTTACGATTGAAAATGTGCTGAAATTTATAGCTTTCAATGAGTCTCCGCTGAAGGGGCATCTTTGGTACTTGGGAGCAATCCTGTATGTGCTGATTATTATGCACATCTTTGATAAGCTGAAAATCGAAAAATGCCTTGTTTTTGCGGCACCGTTTTTACTGATGGGAGATTTAATTCTAGGAAAATATTCTGTTCTGTTGCTTGGAAGAGAATTTCCTTATATCCTTGTCCGCAATTTCTTGTTCGTTGGTATTCCTTATTTCTGTATAGGGCGGTTGATTAGAAATGGATTTGGGCAAAAAGTCAAAAAGAAAGTCTTGACTATTTTCTTGATTGTGTTTTCTGCGACATCACTGCTTGAACGATTTGCTCTGGTTAGCCTTAATGTTAATTCAGCAAGAGATCATTATATCAGTACGACCTTATTGGCTATTACGGTATTCTTATTTACCTTGCAATGTCATGGGAGTAATAAAACACTAGCATTGATTGGAAGAAAATATTCCACATGGCTTTACATTTTGCATCCGATATTTATTACCTGTATTGGTATGGTTGCCCATAAAGTGGGTGTGTACGGCATCTATAAGTTCATTGCGCCAATCGTGGTTTACATTACAACATTGATTTTTTTGATGATAGTTGACAAGATAAAAATGGCGGCAGTAATAGACCGCTGAAAGAAGGTGGCAGTTTGATAACAGAAGTGAAAACGAAAGTTTATGCTGGAAGATTGAAAGATAGGGCTTCTCTGTTACGCAGTTCATCCGGTGGAGCTTTTGTAGCTCTTTCGGATTGTTTTCTGGATAACGGTGATGCCGTGGTTTGCGCTGTGTACAATTATGAAGATCACGCCACTGAGTTTCAACTAATCGAAAACAGAGAAGAACGTGACAAGTCTATTGGCTCTAAATATATGCAGAGCAAGCCAGGAAAAATCTATAAGATCGCAGAGGACTGGCTGATTAATCATCCGGAAAAACGATTGCTTTTTGTCGGCATGGGATGTCAGGCCGATGGTTTTCGTAAGTTTGCGGAAATGAAGGGATTCCGTGAACGAGTATGGATAGTTGATATTATCTGTCATGGATCGCCGAGTCCAAGGCTCTGGAAAGAATATGCTGAGTCTGCTGAGAAAAAGTATGGGAAGATTACATATTTGACATTTAAGGATAAGCGGAATGGTTGGAAAGCTCCGACGGCATATGTAACAGCTGGCGGTCAGGAGCATCTGATAAAGGATTATGTTAAAGTCTTTTATAACCAATGTGCATTACGTCTGTCCTGCTATGAATGTCCGTATGCGACAACTGAACGAAAGACGGATATGACAATCGGAGATTTCTGGCATATTGAGGAAACAATTCCGGACTTCTATGATGAAAAAGGCAACTCAATCTTCCTGATCCACACAGACCGAGGAGAGCAGCTCTTTGAGACAGTCAAAGTGAAGTTGGAGTATAGACTAAGCGATACAAAACAATGCTGGCAGGCGAACTTGGAAGCTCCTACTAAAAGATCAGAGCAGAGAGATGAATTTTGGAATGATTATCAAAGGAAAGGAGTGGATTTCGTTATGAAAAAATATGGAACAACTCCCTTAAAAACGAAAATCAAAAACAAGCTTGTTAAGCTAATATCAATCGGGGGGGGCAAACCCTAAATCCTGATTTGATTTATTATGTTGACTACTCCGAAAGGAGGGCGGCATAATGAATTGGTCGCAGCCTAAGGTATATGCTGTAAAGCATAAAGACGAAGAAATCAGGGCAGCTTCACGTTCTGGTGGTATTTTCACGGCATTGTCAGACTTGGTTTTGGATGATGGTGGTACTGTTTATGGATGCGTTTTAACTGATGATTTTCATGCTGTTCATGTGAGAACTGATAGCAGAGATGGACGAAATCAAATGCGTGGTTCAAAGTATATCCAAAGTAAAATGGGAGATACATATAAGAAAGTACAGGAAGATTTGAATGCAAAAAGAGAGGTGCTATTCTCTGGAACTTCTTGTCAAGTCGCTGGATTAAAGCATTTTCTTGGTAAAGATTATGACAACCTTATATGCATAGATATTGTCTGTCATGGAGTTCCGAGTCCTGTTGTTTGGGATAAGTACCTTAGATGGCAGGAACATAAGAATCATGGAAAAGTTGTTAAGGTTGACTTTAGAAACAAGAAGGATTTCGGATGGAAAGATCATGTTGAAACCATTTGGTTTGATAATGGAAAAAATGTAAGTAGCCCGATTTTTAAGAATCTCTTCTATGGTCACATGGTTCTTAGACCGAGTTGTTATGAATGTCCATATAAGTCCATCATGCATCCAGGAGATATTACGATAGCAGATTATTGGGGAATCGAAAAGGCTGCTCCGGAATTCGATGATAATAAAGGAGTGTCATTGGTCCTAGTTAATAATGAAAAGGCTGATAGCATCTTTGAAAATGTGAAGATTGAATTGAAGTGGAAGAGCACAAGAATTGAAGATAGTATGCAACCACCTTTGAAAGCCCCATTTCCAAAACCAGAGGGAAGAGAACAGTTTTGGAACGATGTGAATGATAAATCTTTTTCGTATATTGCCAGAGCATATGGGGACAATGGAACTGCAAATTATATAAAGAAGGTTCTGAGAAGAGCAAAACGAAAAATACAGCACTTAATAAGTAAAACTTGAGGAAAGGAGTATTTATGAGTGGAAAAGCATTAAACAAGCAGGAAATGGATAGTATCGATCTGGCTAAATTTGTTTTCGCTTTTGCGGTTATTCATATTCATGCGGGGGGGGGGACGGTCGTACATCCGATTTTAGCAAGTATTGTTAATTCTTTTGATAGCTTAGCGGTTCCGTTTTTTTTTATAGTGGCAGGTTATTTCTTTTTTAACAGAATTGAAAAACTAGAAAACGAAGCTCAGAAAAAAGAATATGCGATAAGTTATCTGTTGAAAACATTGAAAATATATTTTGTCTGGTCAGTTGTGCTTTTACCGAGCAGGTTGATACTGAGTAAAAGTAGTATGCTTGGCGTACTTTTGAAGTGGTTCAGAACCGTATTTTTTATCGGTGATGCGCAGCTATGGTATTTGAATGCATTACTGATTGGATTGATTCTGATTTTGATATTGAAGAAATCGAAAATTAACGATACTTGGATCATGTTGATAGGAGTTGTATTCTTTATTGCCGGTATCTTTGTTCAAAAACAGTTGGATGTGGCATCTGTCAATGGATATGCAGGATTTTGGAAATTGTATTATATGATTTGGGGAAAGACAATAAAAAATGGTGTGTTTATGGGGATGTTTTATTGTATGCTTGGGACGCTAATCCAGAAAATCCCTCAAACAAAAACAGTATTCATTTGCACAATCTCAGCTTTTATACTTTATGTTGTGGGAGTGTACTTTCAGTACGAATGGAGAAAACTGTTGCTACCTGTTGTGTCGGTGCTTGTAGTTGAGTCAGTTATTATGCTACCTTTGCATATTGGATCTTTGGGAAAATGGTTCCGATCTATGAGCACGTTACTGTTTCTGTGCCATTATATTTTTGTCAGAGCGTTTGAATGTTTTCCAACATTAGCAGTTTGTTTCCCAGAAGGAATACATAAATTTACGTTTGTTGGTGTGTCTGCATTTTTATTGTCTGCATTGCTCGTCTGGGCTGGAAATAAAAATAAAAGAATTAGGTGGTTATGGCAATAGTGAAATGAATAGGAAGGTTGTTGTGAATGGTGGAAAAAGAAGTACCAGTATTATATAAAAGAAAGGAAGAATGCTGTGGATGTACAGCTTGTTATGCCATCTGTCCGAAAGAGGCTATTTCTATGGTCGAGGACGAAGAAGGCTTTGAGTATCCGCAGATAGATGAAAGTAAATGTGTTCGTTGCCATCAGTGCATTAAGGTATGTCCGATAAAAGCAGCACGAGCACAGTAAGGAGAGAGATTATGAACACAACATTACTTATCATGGCAGCCGGAATCGGCAGCCGATTTGGAACAGGAATAAAACAGTTGGAGCCGGTCGATGATGCAAATCATATCATCATGGACTACTCAATTCATGATGCGATTGAGGCCGGCTTCAATCATGTAGTATTTATCATCCGTAAGGATATTGAGAAAGAGTTCAAAGAGGTCATCGGTGATCGCATTGCCTCCACTTGTTCTTCTCACAATGTAACTGTTGACTACGCTTTCCAGGATATCAACGATATTCCTGGAGAACTTCCAGAAGGCCGTACAAAGCCGTGGGGAACTGGACAGGCTGTGCTTGCTGCGAAGGACGTAATCGATACCCCGTTCATCGTGATCAATGCAGATGATTACTATGGCAAGGAAGGCTTCAAGGCTGTCCATGAGTATCTGGTGAATGGCGGCAAGTCTTGCATGGCTGGCTTTGTGCTGAAGAACACACTGTCCGATAACGGTGGTGTGACTCGTGGCATTTGCAAGATGGATGAGAATGGAAACTTGACTGAGGTTGTGGAAACTAAGAACATCGTCAAGACTGCAGATGGAGCAGAGGCAGACGGTGTGAGCGTTGATGTGAACTCTCTGGTATCCATGAATATGTGGGGATTGACTCCTGATTTTCTGGATGTGCTGGAAGATGGTTTCAAGGAGTTCTTCGAGAAAGAAGTACTGAGCAATCCTCAGAAAGCCGAGTATCTGATCCCAATCTTCATCGGTGAGCTTCTAGAGCAGGGCGAGATGTCTGTGAAGGTCCTGAAAACCAACGACACCTGGTACGGGATGACCTATCACGAAGATGTCGCAGCAGTAAAGGACAGCTTCAAGAAAATGTTAGAAAAAGGCGTGTACAAGGCTGATCTGTTCAGTGATCTGTAATGGAAGCAATAAAGGTATTAGCCAAAATCCTCACAAACATCCTGACTGTTCTGTATGAGCCGTTTGGATTTTCACTTCTGCTTTCCTTCCTCGCCATGTTCTTCTATCTATATGTGTATGAACCTGAAGAGGCTGGCAAAGGATGGAAGAGTGCCATAGTGACCTGGTATCAAAAATTCAAGGGGAGTGTGTTCTTTCGGAGGTTGTTTTTCTTAGCTTTTGTGACCTCACTTATTCTGTTCCGAACCCTGTTAAACCGTCAGATGTGGATGAATCCTTTATCCGATGTCATGGGTGGCTGGGGAATCTGGGAGACTGTGAATGGCGAACAGAAGCTAACCACCGAGTGCATTGAGAACGTAATCATGATGGTACCGTTTTCAGCAGTAGTGATGTGGACGTTCGGAGAAAAGATTGGAAAAGGCTGGAAGAAGATACTGTGTTATAGCGGGAAGATAGCATTTATCTTTTCGATAAGCATAGAGATGCTACAATTATTGCTTCGCTTGGGTACGTTTCAGCTATCAGACATCTTCTATAACACAGTCGGCGGAGTGCTAGGCGGGTTATTGTACTGTGTAGTGATGAAGGCAAGAAAGCGTCTGTAAAAGAATATAGTTTTGTGATATACTAGAAAAAGAGACTTCTATGTTGTTCTCATACCTACACAATACTTGATTTAAACGATTATAATTTTGGAAAGAGGTTTGTGTCCTATGCCTAGAACTAAAGGTAGCAAGAATAAGCCCAAAACTGTGATTGCAGATTTTGCAACACAGATTGCAGAAAAGCAGTCCGCAAAGGAAGAACTCACAGCCGAGATCGCGTCCATCACTGCCAACATTGATACTTTGAAGGCGGATTTGAAGGAGAAGAAGACTGCTCTGAAGAAGGCCGAAAAAGAAGTGGCAACCCTGGAAGCGAAGAAGGCAAAGGCAGATGCTAAGGCTGCTGAAGAAGCAAAGAAGACCGAAGCAGAGGCTGTGCTGAAGAAGCTGCTGGCAAGCGGGATGAGTGCGGATGAGATTCTGGAAAAGCTGAAATAACAAGAACCCAAGAAAAAAAATAAATGCCGTGTGGACAAACTGAACTCCAGGAGTTCACACGGTAATTTTTGAAGGTTTCCGTATAGTTTATAACGAAAATAAAAAACATAATTAAAAGTAATGGAGCGTGACACAAAATGAATTTATCAAAAATACATCATATTGCAATCATCGTATCTGACTACGAAGCTGCAAAGAATTTTTATGTGAACAAACTGGGGCTCTCTGTCATCAGAGAAAACTACCGTCCGGAGCGTAAAGACTGGAAGATAGATCTGCGCGTCAATGAGCTTACGGAGTTGGAGATTTTCGCAGAGGAAAATCCTCCGAAGCGTGTGAACCGCCCGGAGGCCTGTGGCCTACGTCACCTTGCGTTCTGCGTTGATAGCGTGGAGCAGACAGTGAGAGAGTTGAGAGAATTAGGTATAGAATGTGAGCCGATCCGGGTTGACGATTACACCGGCAAGAAGATGACTTTCTTCCACGACCCGGACGGATTGCCGCTGGAGCTGCACGAATAATTATGGGAGAGAAAAGAGCATATAAAGCCAGAAAGCCCGGTGGAGGCCGGAAGAAGCTGAAGCCGGAGTATGATGCCGGGAAAAATCTGAAAGAGCAGATGGAAAGTGCTGTGGCACTTTATGATTCTGAGATGTCCTTGCAGGCCATCGGCGATGCTCTTGCTCTAAACCCCATCAAGGTACGGAAACTGCTCATCACGGCTGGTGTGTATGAATCAGAAGTGGCGGAAAAAGTAAAAAACACTTTTGAAGAATACCGTGAAACACAAGACTACAAAACCTCCATACTTTCAACTGCAAATACCCTTCAACTCTCCAAAGCCTCAGTCACCTCGTACCTACCATATCAGAAAGGCGTGTACTTCCCTAGTACAGAGAAAGAAAAGATCAGTGTCGGAGCAGAGCGGCAGCGGAGATACAGAGCGATGAAGCGGTGGAGGGCTGATCCGACAGAAGAAAACTTCTGGGGTGTGGTTCTGACCTATGCTGGAGTGAAATTTAAGACCTACTCCGGGTTGCCATTCTCTTACAAAATTAAAAAGGGCAGGAATGGCGAGTATACAAAAGAACTGTGGATCGACCGCCGAGAGAAGAGTAAAAGTCTAGCGTGGAGTTCAGTGCTGCTGGCGCTGAAGAATATTAAAGGAGAAGTGGTAGACCGCCCGAAAGCTCTGGGCGATATCCGGGGAGTGACTTACATCTACGGAATGTTCTATCGGTTCGGATTGATCGATGTGCCGGATGAAGTGAAGGAGAAGATGGGGCATCCGAAAGACCGCAAAAAATAGGTTGCTATGTGCAAAAGTCTACGGTAATATGTGCCGTAACTGAGGATGTGAATCTCAGTTGGGAAGGATGGTAGCATTATAGAAAAATTGAAGGAAATGCTGGAGGAGTATTTGAAGAAAACGGAGCCGGAGTATTATCCGCCGGTGGAGAACCTGCTGGATCTGATCTACGAGCATTATACAGAGAACAACCCAGTAGAGAAAAACACAGTTGCTGGGAAAGCAGCAAAAGCCAAAGAAAAGGAGCTGGAAGAGTGGCTGCGAGGATTAGATGGTATGGATAGGTTGGTAGATGACTACATTGGCGATAAGATTCCACTCTGGGAGAAAATTATGGACCGGCAGGGGACAGTGTGCTGTGCATGGGAGAAGACCGCTTTTGAGGAAGGTCTGAAAGTCGGAATCAGGCTCATGATGGAAGTGTATAGTTTGTGATGGGAATAAAGCGAACTCCTGGAGTTCAAAAAAAGCCCTCGCTTGTTGCGGCGAGGGCGTGTGTTCTTATTTTTCAGGCTTTTCAGCTTTTTTCTTCTTCGGTGCAATTTTGTGGCCTGAGTAGATTGCCATGCCCATGCAGACCAGAGAGCCACAAGCGAAATACTTGTGAGCCTGCATCAGTTTCTTGCAGCCCGTGTAGAAGCATCCTGCCATGCAGGCAAGTGCGCCGAGTGACCAATATTTATGTACTTTCATTTTGTGTGTCCTCCTCGTTATCTGTGGTTATTATCCGCCCCATCTCATCGATGGAGTCCGAACTACCAGTTTTTCTTAATAGCCTAACAATTATAGCCAGACCTCTGTTCTTGAGAGTGAAGGTGTGGTTGTAAGACCTGTTGACCTCGCTGGCAATTTGGTTAAGTGTTTTATTCTCTTTATAATAGAAGCTAATGATTTTTGTGATCAGAGTTTTTGTGGATGCGGAAGGCGATGCTAGTATTAAGGAAATAAGATAATCTGCATATTCAGTATCCAATTGTGCTTGTTTAGGGAGAATATCTTTTTCAGCAAATTTCGTTAGGTCTTTAAAGAAAGACCCAGGATATTTCCTGTGAGTCATTTTGAAGTCTCCGTATCCTCTGCTCGTATTCTGAGTAATTCCTCGATTTCCGTTTTACTCGCTAAGCGCACTGCCGGCTTCTCTTTATAGCTTTGTGCTCCACAGTCAGGGCATCGATCTGGCAGTTTCTCAGCAGAGAAGCAATAGCGGCAGGCGTCGCAAAAGTAGTAATTCAAGTCATATTCACCCCAATCTCTAATATATCTTCAAATGCTATAATGGTCGGCAACTCTTTGCCGGTATCGTTTATAAATCCTGTGTAAATTCGCAGTTCTTTATTTATCGCATCCACAGCATCCAGTACTCCGACTACATCCTCATAGTAGCCGTCCATGAAATATTTTATTGTGAGCTCTTGTCCTTTCCGAAGCTGGCTGATCTTTTGGTTCAGAGCTTGCTTGCCTTCTTCAGACAGCTCGATTCTGTTTCCTTTGAGATGATCTCTGCCTTCAGAAGCAATCTCATCCTCATAGCCTCGCAAGGCGGCAAACGGAGAGAAGATTTTAGCACGATTGGCCATCGGCATCCGGGGATGATTATGTGGCTGTTCCGGGCGGGAAGCATGGAGTATTTTGCCATACTTACTTTGGACGGATCTGCCTTCCGGTGTGTTCTTGTAGTCCATGTTCTCCCTCCTTACTCAGCCTTATGGCCGCCTATTTGCTGATTTCTTTCTCTCATCGTTGCACCATCCAGATAGTTGGTTCCTTTTAGTACGGCGTTCTTGCCGAACTTCTTCTTGAGACCCAGCATCGCATTCTGCAGCTTTTTCTCTTTTTCCAGCTTAGTTGTGTCCGTGAATAGGTCGACTTGGAAGAATCCCTCATCTTTGACCACACGGTTGGCGGCTATTGTGATCCGTCTTACCGTCAGGGTTTTATCCGCTATTCTCTCAAACAGCTCAGTTGTGGCAGAGATCAGGATACTGCCGAGGTTGGTCGGGTTATCTAATTTTACGGTTCCATGAGCGCCCTTCGGAACGGTGCGGCCGTAGTGGTCAATGTGTATCGGACCTCTGTACTTGCCGCTGTCACAGTTTTCACGGTCATAGCCAACATCCAGCGTCAGGCTATCCGTAACCAGGCCTTTATCTGTTAATTGTAATACTAAGCTGTCAGCCATCTCCATGACAATGATTCTGGCTTTGTCATATGGGTAAGGGTAGGAGAGCACCTGTCCCTCGGAGATACTGTTGGTGCTGGGGCGGTAGGCTTTGATTTCTTTCATGCCGCAGGGTTCCAGACCCCAAGCATGATCAATCAGAAGTTCAGCATCAACACCGAATTCCTTATATAAGATATCCTGATTGACGGTGCTGAAATAGGCCAGTTCACCCATCGTATGGATGCCGTGTTTTTCTAGTCGCTTGACGGTACCGGGGCCAGTCATCCAGAAGTCTGTGAGAGGCTTGTGATCCCAGAGAAGATAACGGAAACTCTCTTCATCCAGCTCAGCGATGCGGACTCCGTCCTTGTCAGGCGAAGCGTGTTTGGCAGTGATGTCCATTGCCAGCTTCGCCAGATATAGATTGGTACCAATCCCGGCGGTGGCGGTGATGCCAGTCGTATACAGCACTTCCCGGATCATTGTCATGGCAAGGTCGTGTGCCGTCATATTATAGTGGGATAAGTACGAGGTGGCATCGATGAACACCTCGTCGATACTGTAAACCACAATGTCCTCTGGTGCGATGTATTTCAGATAGATGCCATAAATCTGCCGCGACACCTTTTCATAATATGCCATCCGGGGTGGTGCAACGAGGTAAGAGAGTTCGAGTGATGGGTCGGTGGCAAGCGATAAAGAATCATAGGAGGCCGAGGAAAAGGATGGTTTACCGTCCTTATACACAGCCTTTCTTAGTCGTACCGCTTCCCTTAACCGATTCGCATTGACCTCCTTGACCTTCTGTACGACTTCAAACAGTCTGGCGCGACCCGGAATGCCATAGGCTTTCAGGGAAGGGGATACAGCGAGGCAGATGGTTTTCTCAGTGCGGGAGGAATCTGCCACGACCAGATTTGTGGTAAGCGGGTCGAGGTGACGGGCGGCGCATTCCGCACTCGCGTAATAGCTTTTAAGATCTATCGCAAGATATGTGCGTTGCATCGTGCAATTTCCTCCTTTCTGACTGTGTTCTCATAATAATGCTTTTAATGTCCGGTTCTCTCGACAAACCATCGGCCTAATCGTCCGTTGAAGCGTGGGTCGAGGTGTTCAAAGAATAGGTGCTTCTCCTGCCCCTGGATGAGCACAGTAAAGCAGTCACCAGAGTAACCGTTATCGGCAGTCCCGGCGGGGCGGAAATCACGCACGGTTTCGATTGGGAAGGTACGTCCATCCGACCAGGTGATCGATGTCGGCTGCATAAAACCGGTTGGGTCGAAGGTGGAATCGACTTTTACATAGACTTTTTCTTTATTCATGTTGGTCACCTCCAGCATCGAAACCGGCCGCTTTCAGAATCTGTTTGACGCTCTGAGCATCCAGATCACAAATCCGGCATTTTTCCAAGATAGATTCCTTGGTCAGCGTGGCGCGGTATGACTTGTTGCTGTATCGGATCTGGGCGGTAATTGTGGCATTACAGTGCATGTGGGCTATTTCATGGAAGAACGTTTTATTTTCTTCCAGGGTCATCCGCTCGTCCAAACCGTTTTCCTTAAGACGCAACATGTCTTTCTTCATGTAAGTGGCGGCATGAGGCGATACCGCATTCTTTAATAATGGATAGATTTCGGCAATCACAGCATTGGCATGGCACCTGTAGTTTTTGATATCAGATTCTGTAAATGGCATAAGTGGTCACCTCTCATAAGCGAAATGATTGACTTGAACAACAGGTTCCGGTTGTTGTGGATGTTCCGAAGAAACATATTATCCCCGACATTGTGTGTCTCAGTTTCACAATGTGAGGTTCTCTCAGGTGATAAAAATTATTCATCCATCTCTTTCACACCAAAATAGATGATCGTGTTGACCGGTTTGCTCTTGTCCACAACGATCCCCTGCATTTCATAATCAAAAGATTCATTGGTAAGAACTTCCAGACCGTACATCTCGTCGGAAGGCGCATAGGTCATTACCTGACATTTGGGGTACGCTTCGGAAAGTTCATCATTTACATCGTGGATGAGTTCGTCTGTCACTTCGCCAATACTGGAGCCAAACTCAACACCAACGACTTGACCTTTGACAGGAAATTTGAAAATACCGTAGAGTTCAGGATCGGAATTTTCGGGGTGACGGACAGCATTGGGAAAGCGATAAAGTACGTATTTCATTTGTGAGTCCTTTCTGCTGGCATCGCCAGTTTTTTATATTTACTGCTTTTCAATGAGAGAAGCAATGGCTTCATTGATTATTATAAATGTCCTGCATCATCAGAAATCGTACCCAGAAAGTTCCGACCGGGCATATCAGGAAGGTGCAGGTGATTATCGTTGTTCATCTGCTGAAGTTTAAGGAGCAGCAGGTTGACATTGGTTCCAAGACTACGGGCAATCTGAACGACATCAAAACCATCCTGAATAAGAGATTCTATGGATTGGTCATCCAGAAGCAAATTGGCGGCGAACAGATTTGCCTCGTATTCTGTGGAGTTTGTGATATTAAAGAGTTCAAATTCCATAAGGCATTCCTGCGTTTTACCGAGAGAGCGGTGGAGCAGGGCATGGCCCAACTCATGAGCGCATACGATGCGCTTCATTTCATTAGACATCGTTGCATTGATAAAAATGAAACTGTTGTGCAGGACGACTTTAAATGCGCCTTTCTGCCTTTGGAAATCGCTGCGTTCCATAACAGTAATGTCGAGAGCAGCAGCGATTTCAAATGGATCATTGGTGTGATAACGCCGAATCAGGCGGCGTGGTAGGATAGAGGCTTGTTTACTGATCATTGTTAAAATCACTCCCTTTTCTATAAGAAAGCTTAAGAATTGGAGCTGTCACCGGAGATGCCTCTGTACTTTTTCGGTACATATTTCCGGTTCTTTTCTTTTGCTATCCAGTAAGCCTCTTGAATGGCTTTCATCATCGCATCCATATCTTCTTCCGCAAGTTCACCACCGGCATAAAGACCAGACACCTCTTTGACCAGACGTTCTGCCTGGGCATTGCCACGCGCACCATATTTCTCGGTCGCCTTGATCACAAAGTCTGCATCATCATCTTTGAGGGTGTCGACATCTACATTAAGTGCTGTAGCGAGGAGCTGGTAGTTTTCCTTCTGCTTGGGAAGACGTTCTCCGCTTTCGTAATTTTGAATCGTGCGCAGCGCAATACCAGTCATGTCGGCGAGTTGACGCTGTGAATACTTGGCAGCGAGGCGGGCTGCCCTGACTTTTTCTCCGAATTTCATAATATAACCTCCGTTGGTTGTGCATGTCACTTCACTATGTTGCGCTTGACATGGCGCAAGTTGGACTGTATAATGTGCTTGTAAACGCAACTTGCATGATTATAATAACGCAAGAAACGCAACTTGTCAAGACGGAAATAATATGAACACACAAAAGAAAGTTGTAGATGGGAGGATGGTTATGGATTATGGGATTTACACGACCCAGGGGAAAAAGACTCTCTTGGGAAACCGGGCAACAGTGAATGGCCGTGATGCGATCGCGTATGTAAAGAATGGACAGTTACAGTCCTATGCTTATATGGATGACTTTGCATCACAGTTTTATTCCGGTCCTCGTCTGGCATTTGAAGACCCGGAAGAAGATAAGCGTACTTGATTTTGGAACGGGCTTGACTCACCGCAGGACGTGTGAGTTAGCAAAAACTTTTGACACTACTTGCAGGTGCTGCTCGAATAACGTAGTAAGCCGAGGTAGACATTCAGATAACCCTAATTATGGGTATCTGGAGTCTGCCTCGGCTTTTTTTTACTCAGTAGCGGCTGCTTGTGCTTTCAGTTGACGGACTTCATTGATCCTGTCGGTAAATTCATGGAACGCAAACGAATCTTCGGTGTATCCGTTTTCCTTCATCAGCCACAGGACGTGGGAGTAGTTGGTAATGGATTCATCATACTCATTCAGAGCGAGAAGAAGGTTCGCCAGAGTGGAATATGGCTGCAACAGTTGTCTTGCGTTTTCGGGAAGCATCTTATCGTAGATGGAAAATGCTTCATTCAAATGTTCCATGACTTTGTCGGCATCTCCTTCCCTAAGGTACGCATCGGCTAAATCGGAATGTGTTTGAGCAAGGTCAAGGTTCATGTGATTTGGATAAGCTGCCTCATAGATTCGCAGAGCACGTTCGTGCTCAGGGATTGCCAGTTCAGGATGATCGGATTCTGAGTAGACACCGCCGATGTTGTTTAAGATGTACGCAGTTGACTCGTGATTCTCACCGTAGGTCAAGGAATCGATCTGAAGGGCCTTCTTGTAGTTTTCGATGGCTTCATCGGGGCGCTGCATGTAGTAATAGCACAGTCCGATGTTGTTATAAATCGTGCCGGTATTTGGGTCATTTGGACCGTAGGCTTTGATGAACAATTCGAGAAGCTTCTGGAGTCCAGCCAGAATATCATCGTAATCGTCCTCCAGTGTGAGACGAAGGGAGCAAACGGAGTTGAGCACATCCAAAGTATCCGGATGAGTAGGCGACAGCAGCTTCCAAAAAATATCTCGTGCTTCTTCTAAATAAGGCATTGCCTGTGACGGATCGATATCAGAGTAAATATTTCCAATATGGTGTGCCACGCCTGCACGAAGCAGAAGCATCTCACGATCCTTGCTCTTCGCATCGGTCTGATTGTAAATGTCTACAAAAATCTTCTCGGCTTCTTCAAGCTGGCCGGAATGTGCTAAGAGCATTGCCTTATGTGCAAGAGCGTTCAATTTCAGATGCTGTTCTGCTTCTGCTTCCCCGGAAAGAGTCTGGTAGGCCCGATCAAAATACGTCCCGGCTTTCGTGTAATCAATTTTCAGATAGGTCTTTCCAATGTTCAAATCGAGTTTTGCAAGGTCGATTCTCTCAGAAGGGGAATAAGAACCAGCCGGATGGTTTTTCTCATAAATATCCCGGCTTGTCTGGTATGCATCCAATGCAGCCGGAAAATGGGATAACTCATACTGAATCATGCCGCGGCTGTTCCAGACGGAAGCCAGCTTGATGTTTCCCTCACCATAAAGCTGGCAATAGAGGGTGTCCAGGGAATCTAGCAAAGGCAATGCACGTTCATAGTAGCCGATATCGCGGTATATTTCGGCAAGCGCCCACAAAAAGTCGCTGTCTTCCTCTGACTGGAATTGACCGTGGAAGATATCATTCAAGGACCAGCTGAACTGGATGAGCTCTTTTTTAGTGGCATCATTTTGCGACAGGCTGGAGGTCATTTCAATTGTGATCTCATGGATGAAACCCTGACACAGGTCATAAAGATCATCGATAAACTGAGCACGAATAGCAGCCGCGATGACCGAGTGCATGTAATAGCGATAGCGATTCCGGCCGTTGTCATAGAGAGCTTCTTTCTTGATCCAGCCTAGATGCTCAAGGTGATTCAGGGGTGTCCTATTCCTCAGCAGGAACCACCTCTTTGCCTGAGAAAAAAGAAAGCGGATATTAGGGATCGTGGATATCTGTACAAGCAAGGTCTGTTCTTCAGGACAACGGCCGTATACCCGGAAAACCTTGGACAGCTGTTGAACTGCAGTCCCCTCCGAATGTAGCTTTTCATGAGCTGCTGTGATTTCTTCTGAACTCATATCAAAGCCACAACGCAGAAGGGTTTCGTAAAATTCGTAAAGTAGAAGTTCTTCAGCATCTGCGATCTTTGCAAGCAGCTCAACGGCCAAAGGAAGGCAGTCGCAGAGTTCTACAATCTTACGCAGTGTGATGTCATCCCTGTCACCGTGATAATACGCATAAAAAAGTTTTATACAGTCATTCAGGGAAAGAGGAGGAACAGGAACTTCCGTAAGCGACCCAAATCCTGCACATCGGCTGGTGATCAGTACGCGGCAGTGCAGATATTCGCTGATTGAGGATTCCCTTGTATGTTCCAGGCTGTCAACATTATCGATTACGATCAGGAGGCGGTTTTTATAGTTGTTGATTATTTTAATGGCCGCCTGAAATGCCTGCTCGATGTTATGAAACTTCTGATCCAGATGCAAGGCCTGAACCAGAGAAAGGGTGAAGTTGTCTTCAATGCAGTCGACCCAGAGAACATGAGTGATGCCGGAATCGGAAGTAGGAGTGTCAAGAATTTCCTTCAAGACAGATTTGGCAATCTCTGTTTTACCAATACCGCCGATGCCGTGCAGATAGCAGGACTCTCCGTCTATCAGTCGATTGGAAACCGCAGCAGTTAGTTCTTCACGGCCAATATAATGCTCGGTCTGAGGATAAGGAACTGCAGATAAAAGCTCAGGATATGAGGGCCTTGGAACTTCTGGATTTAAATCGACTTGTTCCAGATAGGCGGTCAATGCTTTAGATATTTCAGAAACTGGGAGAGTTTCCATTCCTTCTGACAAAGCAAAAATCAGCTCAAGGCAGTAGAGGAGGTGAGAACGATGAGCCAGATTATTTACAGTATATCTGTTTATCCAGATGGATAAATCAACATGAAAATAGTTTTGAATCAGATCGATCAGTGCATTAGCTGCTTCTACGGCCTGGGGTTCCTGAAAACGTCCCTCTCTGTTTTCAGGATTAAATACGCACTCGAAAAGTCGGATGAGCCGTTTATGTGTAAGTTCGTTGATCGGCATGGCTTGCTTCAGTCGGCTGTTAAAGTATCCACGGTCAAAACTGGGAGACGGAAAGTTCCATTGTTCCCATTCGATCATGACAGTTCCGATACAGTTTTCAAGCAATGTACGGAGAAAGTCCGTACAGGTATACGAAAATGGCATGGCGCAGGTACTCCTTTCGTTAAAATTTAAATTCCAACCGGAGTCCAACTGGAAACCAACTGAAATGTAATGTTACAGTTTTTTAGGGAGCTGATAAGAAAACTTCTGAAGATAGAACCATTATACCACCTGTGTTCACAGAAGAACATGGGGAGTTAGCACTTATTTGAAGTGCGTACAGCTGATATGGCTGTGAACATATAAAAAATAGAATACAGAGCCCAGTGCGCAATAGGCAAAGGATTCTCATACAGTCGATGAATTTTACGGTTTACCTAACCGCAGAATTCGCTGTGACTGTAACGAGTGCCCTCTGACTTGTTGCGCATTTTTCTTTTTGCAGCCGATCTCCGGGTTCTTATGAGACCAGACACGACTTTCTTCCAGAAGGCCCTCCTTGTCAGAGTTTCCTTTGCCTGTCCGCACGAGCGGAAAGGACACAAAAATGAAGGAAACAAAGAAAAACGGAGCAGCTCAGAGCAAGGCAGGAAAGCGTGATTACAGCGCATTTAAAAACATGTACCGTAAAATTCCACAGGATCTTCGGGATGTCATCGTCTATTACATCGGTGACAGGCCTCTTGTCATCCATGAGGGCGTGAATGAGGTTACGGGAGAAGTCGTGACGGCAGAGTTTATCCGTCAGTGGCATATGGACCGTGATAGGGAAGTCTACAACAACAATAAACATTTGAAACCGCCTGCGGATGAACACAAGAAGAAGCAGATCCGGGAGTGGGAGGAAGCCCATCCCGGCGAAAAGTGCCCGGATTCCTACAACCTGTCCTTGGATGCTTCTTTTGCAGATGATGAAGGCAGTGAAGATAAGTCCAGCCTTTTATATGAATGTGCTATCACGATGGGCGCAGAGGATGAAGAACCGGATTATATTGTCCGACTGCATGAGCTTAGGGATGAACTTCCAGAATCCCAGCTCCATACATATCGGCAGGTCGTAGAGCAGGAAAAATCCAATGTTGAAGCGGCTGCAGAGGATGAGGTATCGGAAGCGGCTGTACGGAAACGCCGTAAGAAGATCGAAGAAAAAATCGCATCAGATAAAATTTTGAAAAAACTTTGGAGAGGGGGTTCGATTTAAGGCTTCCTCCATCGCCTGTGACTTAGAAGGGCAGAAGGCCACCGGGAAAACAGAACGGTGTGACCAAAAAGCCGGGATCGGCTTTCCGCACTTCAATATCTATTTAAGGAGGCGAGGAGCATGAAGCACCGCATTGAAGTTCGTGTCAAAAACAAAGAAAAAGTGCTGGACGGACGGGTAATGAAGCTGCCTGCAAGACTGGTCCATTGGCTTTTGGGTGACGGAATGAAAGTTCTGGTCATCACGCCGGGGGACACTGTGGGTCATGTTGACATTTACCCGGAAGCAGCAGGAAAGGCGGCCGCAAAGTGAAGAAGATTTTTGTTTGTTCGCCATACCGACCGACAGCAAACGACCCGCCGTGCAGGAAGGCACAGCTGGAGGCAAACATCCAGAGGGCAAAGACAGCCTGCAGGATTCTTGCCACGATGGGAGTCCTGCCGCTGGCTCCGCATCTGTATTTTACCCAGTTCTTAAAGGATGAGGATGCACAGGAGCGAGCAACAGGAATCCGATTTGGAATGGAGTGGCTGGAAGCCGCGGATGAAGTGTGGGTGTTCGGCGAATCCATATCCGAGGGGATGGCAGCGGAGATCAAGAGAGCATATGAGCTGAAGAAACCTGTTCGTAATCTCCCGGAGCCGGGACGCATGGTCGAGCTGCTTCTGAAGAGGCTTTCCGAGCAGTATCACATACCAATGGAGGGTAAAACCGAAGAGCAGCAGGAAGCTGCAGAAAGTGAGAAAGACAATGGAGAATAAGAATGAGAAGAGCATGACTCTGGAGGAAATGATTGGCGAGATGCTGAAGGATGCCAAGGTGGTAAAGGTTCCGCTTCCTGTCAGGGCAGAGGAAAAAACGGAAGTGCAGAAGCAGGACAAGCCGATGCCGGCACGCCCGTCCAGTGTTCCGGTCCTTTCACTCAACATCGAGAACCTGCATGTCCACATGGATGAACGCATGACCTCTTACAACTACGGTTTCGGTCAGGAGCCGGATGCTGAGGCAGACGACCCGGTAGAGGATATCGACTTCGATGAGATGCTGGAGCGTATCCACAAGGAAACTGGTCTGTGCGAGAAGGTCATTCTGGCAGTTCTGAAGGCACAGGCCGATTATCTGGATGACCTGTGGGGTGATGAGGAAGAAACCGGAGAGGAGGCAAACGCATGATGGACGAACTGAATGCTTTGAATGCTCCGAAGAAGGTCGTGGATGGGCTGACCGAGGTTTTTGAAGGGCTCGCCCAGATGTTTGAGGGCGTGTCTGACCAGCTTGAACTTCTGGGCGCAGATGCTGTCCCGGAGGGAAAGCGTATCTTTCCGGTCGTGGATCAGGAAGCTCCTGCTGTGTCTGAGAAGAAAGGTTCAGCAGCACCGCATCCCCGTAGGAAGCCGATCAAGAAGACCCGAAAGGTAGAGGAAGCTGTGGACAAGCCGGAAGATCCTGTCAATGACAGCGACAGTGATGCCGGTGCAGACACACAGCTGGAGGCCGAGAACAGTGTCGGGGAAGCAGAGGATACCACAGAAGAAAACTTCCCGGCGGATGATGCAGACGCCTTGCCGTGGAGCGAGGATACTGGTCAGGAGAAGAAGAATGTTCAGAAGGACGAGCCGACTGATAAGACCGAGCAGGAATCATCTGCTGCCGCTAAGACACCATCTGCGGTGACAATCACCAAGGATGATATCACAGCGGTCATTGTGGCGAAGATCAAGAAGAAGCGTGATAACAACGAGAAGATCGGCCAGCTTCTGAAGACCTATGGTGTCGCCCAGCTGTCTGATCTGCCTGCGGAGAAGTACGAAGCGTTTCTGGCTGATGTCTCCCAGATTTAAGGGAGGCCATTATGCCAGAAGTACACGCAATCCTGTCTGCTTCCAGCTCGAAGCGGTGGCTGAACTGTACGCCATCGGCAAGGCTGGAGCAGAACTTTCCAAATGAATCCTCGGTGTATGCCGAGGAGGGTACTGCCGCCCACGCTCTGGGTGAGTATAAGCTCCGCAAGTACCTGCATGAGAGGGTGCAGCGTCCGACCTCCGAGTACGAGAACGAGGAGATGGAAGCGAACACCGACATCTACGCAGAGTTTATCATTTCCACAGTGGAGCGCATTAAGGAGACCTGCCCGCATCCGTTGGTCATGGTAGAGGAGCGGCTCGATTACAGCTATCTGGTTCCATCTGGCTTCGGTACAGGCGACTGCGTGATCATCGCAGACGGGACACTGTATGTCATGGATTACAAGAACGGCAAAGGCGTGTTCGTCAGCTGTGACCACAATCCGCAGATGATGCTGTACGCCCTGGGTGCGTACCATGCCTACGGATACCTGTATAACATCAAGCAGGTGTCCATGACCGTTATCCAGCCGCGACTGGAAAATATCTCAACGTATGAATGCAGTGTGGAGGAACTGCTGGACTGGGCAGAGACCTATGTCAGACCGAGGGCGAAGCTGGCCTTTGAAGGAAAAGGTGAGCAGGTTCCCGGTGACTGGTGCCGGTTCTGCAGGGCGAGGACTTCCTGCAAAGCCTGTGCCGAGGAAGCTCTGGCACTGGTGAAGGAAGAATTTCTGGATCTGGATGAAGGTGTTCTTACCGATGAGGCGGAGGAGACCGATGCCACTGCAGCTTACAATCCGGATACCTCCGCACCGACCTTCAAGTCCCCGGCACTCCTTTCCAAGACGGACATCGAAAAGATGCTGCCGACCCTGAACCGTATCGAGTCCTGGATCGAAGCGATCTTTGCCTATGTCAGTTCCGAAGCCATCAACCACGGAGTTGCGTGGGATGGCTATAAGGTGGTCGAGGGCAGGAGCAAGCGGCAGTTCCTTGACACAAAGTCGGTGGTGGCCGCAGCAGAAAAAGCCGGATACACCGACATTTACAAGACCGAGCTGATCTCCCTGACTGAGTTTGAAAAGCTCATGGGGAAGAAAAAGTTCAAAGAGATTCTGGGAGAATATGTGGTCAAGCCGCCAGGTAAGCTGGCTCTTGTACCAAACTCCGATCCCAGAGAGGCAGTCGATCTGGAAACTGCCGAGGATGAGTTCACGCCCCTTGACTGAGGCTGGACATAGAAAACCGCATTACACAACAGGATGCCGCAGTCAGATGAGAGGCGCGGCATCACAAAAGAATTTGGAGGATTTTTATTATGGCTAAGAAAATTACCAGTGCAACGAAGCTCGTTATCCCGTGCCGTATCTCTTTTGCCAACATCTTCGAGCCGAAGAGCATCAATGGCAGTGAGGCGAAGTATTCCGTTTCCTGTCTGATCCCGAAGGACGATAAGAAGACCCTGCTGGCGATCCACAAGGCGGTCGAAGCAGCGAAGGAAGATGGCAAGGTACGCAAGTGGGGTGGCAAGCTCCCGCCGAACCTGAAACTTCCGCTGCGTGATGGAGACATCGACCGCCCAGATGATGAGAACTACCAGGAGCATTTTTTCCTGAACGCCACCAGTAAGGATGCGCCGCAGGTCGTTGACCGTCACGTCCAGCCTGTGGTTGACCCGATGATGGTCTACTCCGGCTGCTTCTGCAATGTCAGTGTCAATTTCTACCCGTTCAATGCCAACGGCAATCGTGGCGTGGCGGTAGGTCTGGGCAATATTCAGTTCGTCAAGGACGGCGACCGTCTGTCCGGACGTGCATCTGCAGATGCTGACTTTGATGCGCTGGAAGATGATGAGGATGTTCTGGGCGGAGACGCCGGTGAGGAACTGCCGGATTATCTGAAGTAAGACCCGGTGTTTCAAGGACACAAGTAAATGAGCACGCCGGGAGATGCAGAGGTGTCTCCCGGTTTTTTCTTAGATATGGGGTGATTTTTTGAAAGAGATATTGGTCGATATTGAGACCTACAGCGAGGTGGATATCGGAAAATGCGGTCTGTACCGCTATGCCGCAGATACCAGCTTTGAAATCCTGCTGGTAGCCTGGGCAACCGATGAAGGGGATGGCTTTGGCGAGACAAGATGTGCAGACCTTGCATCGGGAGAAGTCATACCGGATGAACTGCTGGAGGCATTCCAAACCGGCAATGTGCGGCTGATCGCACACAATGCCGCCTTTGAGCGTGTCTGCTTCTCCGTGCATCTGAACCGGCACTATCCCGGACAGTATCTGAAACCGGGAGAGTTCCTTTCGCCGGATAGCTGGATCTGCACGATGGTCATGGCAGCATCGCTGACTTTGCCGCTGGCACTGAAAGATGTCGGTACGGTGTTGAAGACCAGCCAGCAGAAAGACAAAGAAGGTGAGCGGCTCATCAAGCTGTTTTCTGTACCGTGCAAGCCGACGAAATCCAACGGGATGCGGACCCGGAATCTTCCGGAGCATTACCCGGCGGACTGGGCAAAGTTCAAGTATTACTGCATTCAGGATGTCAATACCGAGATAGACATCTATAAGAGACTGAAAAAGTTCCCAATGACGGAACTGGAATGGCAGCATTATCGCACGAATGAGCGCATCAATGACCGCGGCGTGAGAATCGATACGGAGTTGGTGCAGGAAGCAATCACCTGCGACCTGATGCTCTCCGATGCCATGAGCAGGAAAGCCTACGAGCTGACGGGACTTGAAAACCCGAATTCCGTATCTCAGTTGAAGACATGGCTGGAGGAGCGCGGCATCCCGATGGACACGCTCGGAAAAAAGGATGTAGCCCAGATGATCGAAGAGCTGGACAAGAACGGAGTAGATGCTGAGGCAATGGATATGCTGAAGCTCCGGCTCCAGATGGCAAAAAGCTCTGTGAAGAAATATCAGGCGGCGGAACGCTGTGTGTGTCCTGACGGCAGAGCCAGAGGACTGTTCCAGTTCTATGGAGCCAGCCGTACCGGTCGATATTCCGGCCGGAATATCCAGCTGCAAAACCTCCCACAGAACCACATCTCAACGCTGGATGAAGCGAGAACACTCGTGAAGTTGGGGTGCTTCGATATGGTCGAGAGTATCTACGGCAATACACCGGATGTCCTGTCCCAGCTGATCCGCACCATGCTGATCCCGAAAGATGGATGCGAGTTCATCGTGGCAGACTTTTCTGCTATTGAAGCCCGTGTGCTTGCGTGGGAGGCGGAGGAACAATGGGTGCTGGATGCGTTCCAGAACGGCGAGGATCTCTACTGTGCCACTGCTTCCCAGATGTTCCATGTGCCTGTCGTCAAGCATGGCATCAACGGTGACCTGCGTCAGAAAGGGAAAATTGCGACTCTGGCTTGTGGCTATGGCGGCTCCTCCGGCGCACTCATCAGTATGGGCGCATTGCAAATGGGACTGCACGAAGAAGAACTGCCGGAGATCATTGATTCCTGGCGGGAAGCCAACCCGAAGATTGTGCAGTATTGGTGGGATACCGAAAAGGCTGCGATGACCGCCTATAAGACCGGGGAGCGGCAGGAGGTCGGAAAGATCGCCATTGAGTTCTATTCCGGCACCCTCTGGATGGTGCTCCCGTCCGGCAGGCGGCTTGCATATCTGAAACCGAAACAGCAGCCGAACCGTTTCGGCCGCATGAGCCTGACCTATGAAGGTATGGGGCAGAACCACAAATGGGCCAGACAGGAAACCTACTCCGGCCGACTGGTCGAGAATGCGACACAGGCGATTGCCCGCGACATTCTGGCTGAGGCAATGGACCGAATCTCTGCAGAGGGGCTGAACATTGTGGCTCATGTCCACGATGAAGTCATCATCGAGGCACCAAAGGATCAGTACACAGTGGAAGAAGTCTGCAAGCTGATGTCGGTCAACCCGGCATGGTGTAAGGGCTTGCCGTTGGCCGCAGCTGGTTACAAGGGTGACTACTATTTCAAAGACTAAGGGGGAGCCGTATGCCGCATGCATTGAAAATGAAGGACGGAAAACTCCTGACACCCTTTGGTATTCGAGACTTGCTGGATGCAGTCGAGGACTATGCCGGTGAGGAACTCCGCCGGGAGATCGAGGAGTATATCGAAACCAATGTGGAGGATATCGATGATTACGAAAAAGAGTATGACCGCATGGAACGGGATGGTGAACGCCTTGCTGACCATCAGCGGTCGGTTCTCTGTAACATCCGGGACGAGGTGGACGCACTGGACGCACTCCTGCAGGATACGCGGCTGAACCGCAGGCGGATGCAGGGAGCAGTACGGATCATCCAGCAGATGATCAACCGAGAACTGTAAACACGGTGCCCTTGCCGCAAGGACACGGACGAATAAAAGGGCGTATAAATATGCGCCGTATAGATAGGGAGGAAAATCGCTATGAAAACAGGAAGAAATTTGCAGGAAGTCCTGGTCGAACTGAACCGTCAGAATCAGGCAAAGCAGGACTTTATCAGTCCGGCACAGGGGATGCACCTCCGGGAAGATGGACACACCTTTGAGATCAACCATCTGACCACGAATCAGCAGGAGGTGTTCGGGACAACTTCGCTGTTCCACCGCCAGGTGGCATCGGCACTGGGCATCCCGGCAAAATATTATGATCTCATGCAGAAAGAAAAGCCGGAACTGCTGGCAGAGAATGTGAACAGCTGGTTTGCGGACAAGCCCAGCTCTTACATGGTCCGCTCTATGGATTACGGTGCCGGACAGGTAGCCCGTGCGCTGCTGTCGGAACGCTATCGCCGTATCGACAACATGGAGATTGCCACAGCTGTCCTGCCGCTGTTTGCAGGCAACGACCAGTACGAGGTCATGTCCTGCGAGGTGACGGAGAATCGTCTGTACCTCAAGGTGGTCAATCACCGTCTGGAGATGGAAGTCCGCAGGGGCGATATCGTCCAGGCTGGCGTGATGATCTCCAACTCCGAGGTCGGTCTGGGAGCTGTGTCGATTCAGCCGCTGGTATACCGTCTGGTCTGCACCAACGGTATGGTGGTCAATGACATGGGCGAACGCCGTCATCATGTGGGCCGTCAGGCAAAAGCAGTGGAGGACAGTTTTGCACTGTATTCGGATGAAACGATGGAAGCGGAAGACAAGGCATTTCTGCTGAAACTCCGCGATACCACGATGGCGGCTATTGATGAGAGCAGATTCTCTCAGGTGGTCGGACGCCTGCAGGAATCTATGGCAGTACCGATCACCGGCAAGGTGCAGGATGTGGTGCAGCTGACTGCGCAGAGCTATGGCATCAATGCCGAGGAGCAGGAAGGCATCCTCAAGTACCTCATCGAAGGCGGCGACCTTTCTCTGTACGGCCTTTCCAATGCGGTGACCCGCGCTTCTCAGGACGTGGTTTCCTATGACCGTGCCACCACACTGGAGGGCATCGGCTGGCAGGTCGCCACGATGGAGCCGCAGCAGTGGAAGCAGATCAATCAGTGAGGTGACGGTATGGAAGATGTCATTCACTGGGTTACAGAACACAAAGAGGAGAACCCTCCGAACAGGAAAGTCAGCCACAGCCACCCGGACCCGACTGCAGATGAAGCCATCAGTAATGTGATCCGGGAAGAAGGCAAGAAAAAACACAAGAAAAGAAAACGCCCACGCATCGGTGTATGGCGGGCAGAGGAGGCGAAGTCGGATGAGGGAGAATGAAGTCGAAAAGCGGTTTGTGGAAGCAGTAAGGGCCGTCGGAGGACAGGCCCTTAAATTTACCAGTCAGACTATGAACGGCGTGCCGGATCGGTTGGTTCTACTGATCGGTGGCAAGTGTGCGTTTGTGGAGCTGAAAGCTCCGGGCAAGCAGATGCGAATCCTTCAGCGGAAGCGCAGACAGCAGCTGGAGGCACTGGGCTTTCCGGTGTTCTGCGTTGACCGTTTGGAGCAGATTCAGCCTGCGGTGGACGCACTCCTGCACTGGACGCCGGGTGAACCTCTCCCACAGGGAATCGGAGCAAAGATCCCGGAGATGCCGGAAGTTACGCTGCCGCAGGGAGATACACAAAGCGATGAGCCGGAAACACGGGCACAGGATGCCGGGAGGAGGTGATGCCGCTATGAAGTTCATTCCACACGATTATCAGAGTTACTGCACCGAGTATATTAAAACGCACCCGATTGCAGCACTTTTCTTGGATATGGGCTTGGGTTAAGGAAAGACCGTTATTACACTTTCTGCCATCAAAGACCTTATGCTTGAGACTTTTGAGGTCAACAAGGTCCTCATCATCGCACCGCTGCGAGTTGCCCGTGACACATGGCCGGCAGAGATTGAAAAGTGGGATCACTTAAAAGGGCTGGACATTTCCAGCATCGTTGGAGATGTCAAGACCCGGATCGCAGCAGTCCACCACCCGGCGATGATCTACATCGTCAACCGGGAGAACATCAAGTGGCTGGTGGAGTATTACGAGAAAAATGGAATGCGCTGGGATTTTGGCATGGTTGTGATCGATGAGCTGTCATCGTTCAAGAACTATCAGTCCCAGCGTTTTAAGTTCCTGCGAAAAGTCCGCCCGTTTGTGAAGCGGTGGGTTGGTCTGACCGGCACACCTTCTTCCAACGGCCTTATGGATTTGTGGGCAGAGATTGGGATTCTGGATGGCGGGGAGCGCCTTGGAAAGTTTATCGGCCGCTACCGGGAAGCCTACTTTAAGGCTGGGTCGATGAACCCGGCAACAGGAATCGTGTTCCAGTATGTACCCAGACAGGGAGCAGAGGAGATGATCTACCAGCGGATCTCTGACATCACGATTTCTATGAAGGCTCTGGATTATCTCAATATGCCGGATTGTGTACCTACAAGGTGCGAAGTCGAGATGAACACGCAGGAAAGGGAACTCTACGATATGCTTCGGCAGGATCTTTTGATTCCGCTGAAAGACGGTGACATAGACGCTGCCAATGCTGCATCACTGACAGGGAAGCTGTTGCAGATGAGCAATGGTGCTGTCTATGACGAGAACGGCAAAGCGCGAGTCATCCATGACCACAAGCTCGAAGCACTGGAAGATCTGATTGAAGCTGCTAACGGACAGCCCGTTCTGGTGGCCTACTGGTTTAAGCATGATCGGGAGCGTATCATCAACCATTTGTCGAAGCTGAAGATGAAAGTCCGCGACATCAAGAGCAGTACCGACATCAAAGACTGGAATGCAGGAAATATCCCTGTTGCCCTGATCCACCCGGCATCGGCCGGACATGGCCTGAACATCCAACAGGGCGGACACATCTTGATCTGGTTCGGGCTGACCTGGTCCTTGGAACTGTACCAGCAGACCAATGCGCGTCTGTGGCGGCAGGGTCAGACTGATGTGGTGACCATCCACCATATTATCACGAAAAACACCGTAGACGAGGATGTCATGGCTGCGCTGGAGCAGAAAGACATGACACAGGAAAAGCTGATATCTGCCGTCCGAGCACGGCTGGAGGAGTAGGAGAAGACTATGGAAAAGAATACGATCAATTACAAGTTTCTGAATGCAAAGGACCGCACCGCAGAGAGAAAGCGCGGATCCGGTGTTATGGACACTGACCGTTATCACTACAAGACCGCACCTCATGTGCAGAACAGCAAGCGTAAGCGTGACAGCGAGGGATTCTTCGTACCGTATGCGATGTTCCGTCCATACAGCGGCACGGGTCTGCTGTGTGCAATCTTCGGAGAAACACCGACCCGTAAGACCTCTGACCTGAGAGCCACACAGGACATGCTGGCAAAGGAAGCCTATGAGCATGAGATCGAACTGCTCATGTGTCGGGCGAAAGCCTATGAACTGCAGTTCCATAAGCGTTTCTGTGCAGAAGACCGTGCAGAGGAACACTATGCGAAAGCGGTGGCAGCAGGCAAACATCCCGATGCGCCGAAGCTGACGGCAGAGGATACCCGCCAGACGACTCAGGACGCGGTCACTTGGCGATATGACTGGATTCAGCAGAATAAGAGAAAGTGCTATCGCTTTGCTGAGATCCTCATCGAAGCAAAGGAACATCGTCTGGTGACCGACAGGAAAGAAAAAGAGGACTTTGTGAATCTGTTCGTGCGGAGTGCGGCACAGATGCCGGAGCCGAACCGCAAGCTGATCGATTGTATGTACGAGGCGGCATGGCATTGCATCTACATGTTCAAGTATAACTTGGACAGCCAGAAAGTGCCGGCTCCGTGGTACGACAGTGTTGGAGGTATTGAGGAATGAGTTACGAGAGAAGCGTTGAGAGAAGTGCAGTGCTTGAAAATGTAGACTGCTACGAGAATCTGGCGAATGCCATCATTCTGCAGGCGGTGAAGGACTATAAATCTGCATTGTTCCGTCTGGAAGACCATCCGAATAACCGGGATGCAAATTACGAAAAAAAGAAGCTGGAGCAGTTCTTTCACTCCGGCTGGTACAACACACTCACGGATTTAGATTCGGAAGCCCTTCTTTCTGGTGTGCGAGCTCGTGTGAAAGTCGAAGCCGTGGAACGCCGGAAGAGGAAAGCAGAAAACCTGCGCCGTAAGGCAGAACGCGATATGAAGAAGCTCGTGAAGCTGCTCACGGAAGCTGGTGCAGTCCTGCGCCCGGAGAACATCCGAGGGTTAGGTGACATTGCATGACATAGGGTGACATGAGGTGACAACACATGACATCACATGACACGGCATGACAAATCGGAGCGGAGGTGCAGCATGGCAGAAGAAATCAATTATCTGGAAAAAGCGAAAGAACTGGCTGAGTCATATCGCTTTCTTGTTCACAGGAGGGATATGCTCCGGCAGCAGTACGAGGATTCCCGGTCATGGTTTTATACCAAAGAGGAAATTGTGTACAAGCTGTCGCAGGGCGCACAAGAGGAATCTGAGCGTGTCCAGACCAGCGGTCTGTCGAACCCGGTGGAACGCACAGTCCTCAACTGCGACAAGGTACTGGCATCCATGAACCGTGAGGTACAGACCCAGCGCACCGAGCAGTTTCTGGAACCGTACTATGAAGTCTGTGAGCGAATCGAGTTGTTTGAGGTGGGGCTTCGGAGCCTCCGTGGACAGACCCGGCTTGTGGCAGAACAGCTCTTCGTTGATGGTAAGAAACAGTCGGATATCACAGGTGCAGACGGTAAAACACTGAGCCGCCGAGCAGTGGAGCGTGAGAAAGAGCTTGCACTGCAGGGGATTGCGGATGTGATACGTCTACACGATAGACACAGGAGGGGAGAATGTGGGAAGACCGATTAAGTGGACATCTAAAACCAATAAACAGCATGAGACCATAGCAAAAGAAGCCTGCGGGAATTATGAAAAACTCAAGGCTGATATTGCAGAAAAAGAAAAAATGCTGGTAGAAATCAAGCAGGAGCAGGCAGCAGCGATATCCAATTTGGAGCGTGGTGTCAAGGAAGAACTGTATGCGGAATGCAAAAGAGCATATGACCGGCAGAGCGCACAGCTGAAAACTATGGAGTTAGCTTTGAGCAAGATTGCTGACGGCAATGCACGGACAGCGGTCAGACAGTTCTATTTTGAGCGTGTTCCGTTGAAGTCGATGAAAGATTTTAATGGTTGTCTTTTTGGAAAAAGCAGGGCCGATTACTACAAGGGAAAGGGCTTCAAAGAATTTGTAGTAAATTTGGAAAACGAGGGCTTTTTCAGGAAAAACAGCAGTTAATTAGGAAAACTGCTTCTTATGTGTACATCGGCTTTTTGCTATACTTTATACTAGGAAAATAAGATGAAGCCAAGAGCGGATAAAGGTGCTGGGAGCGAAAGCTGCCCGGTATTTTTATTCGCTCTTACATGTTATGCCGCCATGAGGTTACGTTCTTGGCGGCTGTTTTTGTATCCAGAGAGAAGAGGTGAAACCCGGAATGGGGAGAAAGAAAAGTAACGCGCGGATTCAGCCGCATGGCAAAAGAATCCATGTAAACAAGTACATCAACAAGCGCGGCCGCACTAAGCGTAAGAGTGCCGCAGCTTATAACCGCAGCGTTGAAGAGCAGCAGGAAAGCAGTCAAAAGGCTGTCGTGAACTACGACTCCCTTCCTGCTTACCACTGGCCGACCACCAGAATCCCGAAGCAGTATGAGATCTGGTTTGCGGAACTGGGCGACCATTATGGCACTTCGGTACAGAGCGGCAATCGCCCGGTGCTGATCCTGACAAACGATGTTGCGAACCGATACTCGCAGACATTCACAGTCATTCCGCTTACGAGCAAGATGAAGAAGCTCGACCTGCCAACGCACATCGTGCTGACAGAAGCGCACTGCGAGATGCTCAAACCGGAACGGCTGGAAGATTCGGTTCTGCTGATCGAGCAGATCACCACAATCGACCAGTCGGCACTGTTTAACCGTCTTTGCAGGGTTACTTCTGCGGAAAAGAAGCAGGAGATCGAACAGGCCGTGGCACGGCAGTTTGATATGAACAATGCTAAGAAAAATAAACAGAATACAGACAAAAATGCTAAGTGCGGCGGCAGTGCTGTACACAGCAGGAAGGAGGTCTGACCGCTATGATGGACATCAAAAACATCCCGGCGGAGTTAAAGACTTCCTGTCGGTTTTGTGTCTGGAAGTTTGAAAAGCGCAATGGTCAAAAGACCAAGATGCCGTATAACCCGGCGAACGGTGATAGAGCCAAGACCAATGACCTCCGCACCTTTGCGGATTTCAAGACCACGCTCGTTACTTACGCAATGGGTGGATATGACGGCATCGGTATTGCAGTCGGTAACGGCATCGGTGCATTCGATATCGACCATTGTATTCGTGAGGACGGTACGCTGAACGATACAGCAGATACGGTGCTTTCGATTTTTCCATCTGCCTATGTGGAAAAGTCCCCGTCCGGAAAAGGTCTTCGTGGATTCTTCCATGTGCCAGAGGACTATGTCTATGACAAGACAGTCTACTACATCAACAACCGCAGTAAAGGTCTGGAAGTGTACATGCCCGGTGCGACAAACCGCTTCGTCACCGTAACGGGAGATGTTTACCGCACAGGTGAGATCCCCAATGACGAAACGGCGATGACCACACTGCTTGATACGCTGATGAAGCGAAACAAGCAGGTGCAGCAGACCCACTTCCAGCACCATTCGTATCTGGATGATGAGGCTGTCATCGCGCATGCCAACGAAGCCAGCAACAGTGAGAAGTTCAAAAAGCTCTTTGCCGGTGAGTGGGAAGACCTCTACGGCAGCCAGTCGGATGCGGATATGGCGTTACTATCAATCCTAGCATTCTGGTGTGGCTGTGATGAAGAGCAGATGGATCGAATCTTCCGCACTTCTGGTCTGATGAGACCAAAGTGGGATCGCAAACAGGCGGGGTCGACTTATGGTGCGATTTCCATCCGAAACACAGTCAACACCTGCGCTTCCGTTTACATTCCGGTCAACGCTCAGGATATCGTGGATGAGGAGTTCTCGAATCTGGACGAAGATGTAGAATACCAGCCTGACCTTTCCAAGATTACTTTGACCTTGAGTGAGATGGCACCGCACTCGAACCCTCGCTATGGCAGGGAAGAAATCGGTATGGGCAATGCTTTCGCTGATTACTTCAAACCTATCGCCCGGTATAACAGTGAGCGCGGCATCTGGTATGTCTATGACGGCTCTGTCTGGAGAGCAGATTCTGAAAATCTCTGTGTGGCAGAGCTTGCAAAGCTGCTGGCGGATAAGCTGTATCTATTTGCACTGGAAATCAAGGAAGAAGATGCCAGAAAGCGTTTTATTGATAGGGTCAAAAAGCTCCAGCTGCGGAGAAACCGAGACACCATGATCAAAGACGCAAAGTCTGTATTCCCGCTGGCAATGAAGAATTTTGATCGTGACATTTATCTCTTCAACATGGCAAATGGTACGCTTGACCTGCGAACTGGAGAGTTCCGGGATCACAGACCGGAGGACTTTCTCACAAAGGTATCTCCGGTGGTTTATGATCCGGAAGCCAAGTGCGACCGCTTTATCCGATTTATGGATGAGGTCATGATGGGAGATCAGGATACTGCGCGATATACACAGAAGGCTCTGGGGTATGCGCTGTCCGGCGATACTCGGATGGAGTGTTTTTTCATTCTGTACGGCGCAACCTCCCGAAATGGTAAAGGTACCCTGATGGAAACTTTTCTGCGTCTGATGGGTGACTACGGTCGAAATGCCGATCCGGTGCTGCTTGCCATGAAGTTCAACGCCCAAAGCAATGGACCGACTGAGGAGCTGGCACGTCTGGCCGGTTCTCGATTTGTCAACATCTCCGAGCCGGAGAAGAAGCTGACCATCGATGCAGCACTTACCAAGAGACTGACCGGTAACGATACGATCACTGCCCGATATCTGCACGAGAACAGCTTCGAGTTCCGCGCAGGGTTCAAGATTTTCATTAACACGAACTATCGACCGAACATCACAGACCTTACATTGTTCCACTCTGGACGTGTGAAGATGATCCCGTTCAATCGGCACTTCAACGAAAATGAGCAGGACAGAGGACTGAAAGCCCTGTTTGCAGAGCCGGAAAATATGGCTGGAATCTTCAACTGGGTGTATGAGGGCTTCAAGATGTTTATCAGAGAAGGTCTTGAAATGCCGCAGGCAGTCAAGGATGCCACGGCAGATTACGAGCTGGAATCCGATAAAGTTGGTCAGTTTGCGAACCTCTGCCTGCGTCATTCAAAGGGTGAGGAGTTGCGCTGTGCAGCAGTCTTTGATATCTACAAACGTTGGTGCGAGGCGAACAACACAAAGGCCCTGAGTCAGCCGAATTTCAAAAAGGAACTGGAGCAGAAGTATACCTATGAAGTTCGCAGACCGTGGAAGGAAAGGGGCAACGCCACTGCTTTCTGGAATGACTGTGCATGGGTGCAGGAAGAAGATGATGGGGCGGATGTTCTGAAAGGATCTGCACCGGAACACATCGAGAAACTGATCCAGGATTCTGTTTCGGAGACGAATGAGGAGTTCTCGGAACTGAAAGATTGAAGTGTGGGCCTGTAGAAGCTGATCCATATTTTGTAGAAGGACATACCTGTTTTGTAGAAGCGAATCCCTGACTTTGTAGAAGAACACATCCATTTTGTAGAAGCAATCTCACAGATTTTGATGCTGGTTTATGTCTCACAGGGGCAAAAAGCGGTTGTGTCTGCCGATTTTGCTTCTACAGAGCTTCTACAAAATCAAGGCTTGTGGAAACGGCAAACAGTCAAGAAAGCTCGATTTTAAGCGGTTTTCTTGTGATCTTCATCATCTTTTATTCTTTCTTGTAGAAGATGTAGAAGATTATATGGTTAAGTAAAATAATTAAATACGTATAAGAAAAACCAAAAATGACTTCTACATCCTCTACAAACACACTACAGAACAGAAAAAGAGGGAAATTCTTGTAGGAATCAGAACGACCAGAATCTTTGTGAAAAATAAACCAGAATCTTTGTGGGCATCTTTTGTGGCGGCTTGCTTTGTGGGAATGACACGGCGAAGCTGGGGCAAAGGATGCCTGCTTTGATAATACAGGAAAGCGAGGAAAACATAATGGAAAAAGTTGTGAATAAGAATCAAAACCAGCACTGGCTCGGTGCAGATACGGCAGGGTATGACGACTTTCGCATCAAGCAGATGATGCCGCTGCCGATTGGAACCACAGTCATGGCGGTCGATGTGGATGAGGATGACAATGTGGTGATGAGAGATTGTGATGAAATCTCCCAGCCATACTGCCTGGTGCTAACAGAGGACGAGAGTGGTAAAACGGATATTTATCCCTACAACCTTTCGACCGATGGAGGCATTGATGTGCGAGGGACGGTGATTCTGAACAGGTATTGTCCGAAGTGCCATAAGAAAATGCGTCCGCACATGGAAGAATACGAGGTCGGAACTCTTTACTACACCTGCCCTTGTGGACACAAAGAACTTGGCTGGAAAGAAATGGAGGACGAAACCAATGAGTAAGATCATCACCTGTGAACAAGTCAGCAACGGCCATCCCGACAAAATCTGCGATCTGATCGCAGATGCCATCGTGACCGACATCCTTCAGCATGACAGGAACGCCCGTGTGGCAATCGAGTGTCTGCTGAAAAAGAGCCAGCTTTTTATTGCCGGTGAGGTCACCACCGACTACCGGCCAAACTATCAGCAGATTGTCCACGATGTGTTCAACCGCATCGGTCTTGACAAGTTGGGTTGGAACCTGACCGACCTGCTCCGCATCGGCATTCTGGTGGACAAGCAGTCGCCGGACATTGCACTCGGTGTGGACAAGGGCGGTGCCGGTGACCAGGGTATCATGTACGGCTACGCCACCAACGAGACGGCAGAGCAGATGCCGATCCCTTACATGGTCGCCACCAAGTTTCTGCAGCTGCTGAAGAACCATCCATCTAAGATGTTCCGTGCAGATGCCAAGGCACAGGTCAGCTACGATTACGACACCGGTCGTATCACCACCTTCCTCTGTTCCGTGCAGCACAGCCCGGATGTGGAGGTCAGCGACTTCCGACACATCATCGAATCCATGATGGTGCTTGCCGCTTGTGAGTACGGTCTGGACGGTGACTTCACGAAACTGGTCAATCCGACTGGCCGCTTTGTGCTGGGCGGCAGTTATGCCGACTGTGGTGTGACTGGCCGGAAGCTGGCGTGCGATACCTACGGTGGCATCGGTCGCATGGGTGGTGGCGCTCTGAGCGGTAAAGACCCCACCAAGGTAGACCGTTCCGCAGCATACATGGCGAGGAAGATTGCCAAGGACATCGTGCAGGCAGGCTACGCTGACAAGTGCGAAGTTCAGCTGGCCTATGCCATCGGCGTGGTACGGCCGGTCGGTGTGTCGGTGGAGTGCTTCGGAACGGAGCATCAGTCGTTGGACTTCATCGAAGCCTATGTTCATGACAGCTACGACCTGACTCCGCAGGGTATCATTCAGCGGCTGGGTCTGCTGGATGTGGACTACAACAAGGTTAGTGCCTACGGTCACTTCGGCAAGGCTGGACTGCCGTGGGAAGAGTAAGTCAGGATATGGACGGTCGTCCATATCCTGAACAGTAAGGAGCTGAGTCAGATGCCATACAGACCAAAGACACCATGCCGTCATCCCGGATGCCCGGAGCTGGTCGAACCCGGCAAGCTCTACTGTGAGAAGCACCTGCCCCTCCACCCAGAAGTCACCCGCCCAGCAGCCAAGCGTGGATACAACAGACGGTGGCAGAAAGCCCGGAAGTCGTATCTGGAAGCTCATCCGCTGTGCGTGGAATGTGCCAAGCGGGGCAAGTACGTCCGGGCAACGGTGGTGGATCACATCATTCCGCACCGTGGCGACCAGAAACTGTTCTGGGATCAGAGCAACTGGCAGGCCTTCTGCAAAGAGTGCCACGACCGGAAGACACTGACCGAGGACATCAATCCGACCTACACCTACTGACGGGGCCCACCGGGGGCCGGGTTCACTTCTCTACGGTGAAGTCACACGAAGACCGGTGGCCCCTTTTCTGTGAAAATCCGCAAAATTGGTAGGCCGGGGGTCAGATGATTAACGGCGCAAAATGAAACAGGAAAATATACAGGCATCGGAGCTTCGGTTCCGGTGCCATTTCTTTTCCCCGAAATGAACCAAAGTGTGTGAAACCTCTCGTAAACAGGGAGCTTTCGCACATTTTAGCTTGTTCCGGGAGGAGCAGGGGCGAGCGAGAATCGGCCGCAGCAACAACAATCCAACCCGGCGGGGCGGTGCCGATTTCTACTTCGCCGCTTTTCGTATGTATTTTGAAATTTTTCCAAGAAAACGCCGCAGAAACGGCGAAAAATGAGAGAACGGTGAGGACAGATGGAAGATTACACAGCTGAGATGATTCGGGACATGGCATTTTCGTTCTGTCCTCAGTGCGGCACGGCAATCGTACCAAACCATAAAGGCAGACCACGGAAGTTCTGTTCTCCGGAATGCCGGTCGCGTTGGAACAACACTCACCCGAAACCGGAAAACTGGAAGACCGTGCGGTCGAGGGTCTGCCCGGTGTGCGGCAGGGAGTTTTCCTACCGACACCAGTATGGGCTGGAACGGAAATATTGCAGCCGTGCATGTGCCAACAAAGGTCGCTGGAAGGAGGGCGATGCAGATGGAAGAACCACTGAACATGGAACGTGATGTGGTGAAGAACGGTGTCCGGCTGGACTGTGTGTTTGAAGGTTATGAGTACCGCCCGGAGCGGGAAGAAGTCCGAAGCCAGCGGCTTGCCGGATTTGATTGTTCGGAAATCGCAGAAAATACCGGGCTGTCTTTGGAGCAGGTCATGGATTACTGCCGGGAGCTTGGTTTGCCGGAAACGGGAGGCTGTCAGTTGCAGCCACCGGACGGGTCGGATGAACGCCGCTGCCCGGTGTGCGGACGGATTCTCGTGCAGAAAGGGAACGGCGGTTTAAGACGGTTCTGTTCTCAAGATTGCCGGGAGGAATTTTACAGACAGCATAAGCCATTCCGGTTAGAGGTCTGTAAAAACTGTGGCCGGGAGTTCCGGGCTGTTGATGAGGGAAAGCATAAGCGAAAGTTCTGCAGCCTGAACTGTTACTGGGATTATCGATACGGAGTGAGGGGAGTGGATGAAGATGAGTAAGATGATCGGTGTGTATCCGATGTTTAACACCGGTGGGATTTGTGTACATGCGATTGACGATGAGGAAGATAAGGTGCTGGCATCCGTGAACGGAGAAAAACCGGAATGGTGCGAGATGACCGAACAGCCGCAGGAAGATGGCAATGAGATGGAGTCGGGCTTTTTGTTCGGCTCTTTTTTCGTGCCGTTCTCCGGGGTCATGCGCGTGTGAATCTGAATAGGAGGAGCCTACATGAAAGCAACCGCTGAACTGAAGATGCTGCCGGTGTCCGTACTCAAGCCGGCCGCATACAATCCCCGGAAGAAGCTGAAGCCGGGGGACAAAGAGTACGAGAAGATCAAGAACTCCATCACGGAGTTTGGGTTCGCTGATCCACTGGTGGTCAATGCAGATATGACAATCATCGGCGGCCACCAGAGACTGACCGTAGCGATGGAACTGGGCTACACTGAAGTGCCTTGTGCGGTGGTGGACATCGACAAGACCAGAGAGAAGGCTCTGAACATTGCACTCAACAAGATCACAGGTGCATGGGATGATTCCCTGCTGGCTGACCTGCTCAAAGACATCGAAGAATCCAACTTCGATCTCGGCAAGACAGGTTTTGACCCGCCTGAGATCGAGACGCTGTTCAACAAGGTACACAGCAAAGAAGTCAAGGAAGATGACTTCGATGTGGAATCTGAGCTGAAGCAGCCGTGCTTTTCCAAAGAGGGTGACCTCTGGCATCTGGGAAAGCACATCGTTCTGTGCGGTGATTCCACCAAAGCAGAATGTTACGACACCCTGATGGATGGCACGAAAGCCAACCTTGTGCTTTCTGACCCGCCTTACAATGTAGACGTGGAAGAAACGGCCGGCAAGATTCTAAACGACAACATGGGTGATTCGGAATTTTACCAGTTCCTTCTGGCAGCGTTCCAGCAGATGCACGGGCATCTGGCCGATGACGGTTCCATCTACATCTTCCATGCAGATACCGAAGGCTTGAACTTCCGAAAGGCATTCAAGGATGCCGGGTTCTACCTGTCCGGGTGCTGTATCTGGAAGAAGAATGCTCTGGTGCTGGGGCGCAGTCCTTACCAGTGGCAGCACGAGCCGTGTCTGTATGGTTGGAAGCAGAAGGGTAAGCACCAGTGGTATTCCGACCGGAAGCAGACGACCATTTGGGAGTACGACCGGCCGAAGTCCAACAAGGACCACCCGACCATGAAGCCCATCGGCCTGATGAGCTATCCCATCCGAAATTCAACCATGACCAATGGCATCGTCCTCGATCCGTTCCTCGGCAGTGGCTCGACCCTGATCGCCTGTGAGGAAACCGACCGTGTGTGCCGGGGCATCGAGCTAGACCCGAAGTTCGTGGATGTTATCGTGAAGCGGTACATCGAACACAGCGAGGGTCGTTACGATGATGTGTATGTCATCCGGGACGGTCAGAAGCTGAAGTTCGAGGAAGTGGCGACCTTTGAGCCGGAAAGCGAGGATGCCGATGCCTGATGTGAAATGTGTCCTCATCCACGATAACTTTCAGAACTTCAAGTCCTACAACATCCCCAAGGCACAGCTGGTGATCGCGGACATTCCGTACAACATCGGCACGGACTTCTACGCCAGCCGACCGGACTGGTATGTGGATGGCGACAACAAAAACGGGGAGAGCAGCAAGGCACGGAAAGCGGCATTCAACACCGACTTCACTTTCAACATTGCAGAGTATTTCCATTTCTGTAACCGCCTGCTGAAGAAAGAACCCGGCACAGGCGAAAAGGATGCGCCGTGCATGATCGTGTTCTGTGCGTTTCAGCAGATCCCGAAGGTAATCACGGAAGCTGAAAAATACGGCTTCAAGAATTATATTCCTTTGGTGTTCTGCAAGAACTACAGTCCGCAGGTGTTAAAAGCCAACATGAAGATCGTGGGCGCAACGGAATATGCCTTGGTGTTGTACCGGGGCAAGCTCCCGAAGTTCCGCAATCTCGGTGAGGATGGCAAGCCCCACATGATCTTCAACTGGTTTGACTGGAAGCGGGATGGCAAGGAGTATCCGAAGATCCATCCCTCCCAGAAACCGATCTCCGTGCTGAAACGCCTGATCGAAACCTTCACTGACCCCGGCGATGTGGTCATTGACCCGTGCGCCGGAAGTGGTTCCACGCTGAGAGCAGCACGGGAGCTGGGGCGCAACAGCTATGGATTTGAAGTATCCAGAGATTTTTACCAGAAAGCCAGTGAGCAGATGCTCGGAAAGGAGGCCGCCGAATGAGTACGGAACAGAATAAGACTTTGACCCTCGGCAGCCTCTTCGATGGCTCCGGGGGTTTTCCTTTGGGCGGTCTTCTGACCGGGCAGATCATTCCGTTGTGGAGCAGTGAGATCGAGCCGTTTGCCATCCGGGTCACGACCAGGCGTCTGCCGCAGGTGAAGCACTACGGAGATGTGTCTGCCATCAGCGGCGCAGACCTGCCGCCAGTGGACATCATCACTTTTGGCAGTCCCTGTCAGGATATGTCCATCGCCGGTAAGCGGGACGGTCTGGATGGTTCACGGTCCAGCCTGTTTTATGAAGCAATCCGAATCGTGAAGGAAATGAGGTGTAAGACCAATGGAGAAAAACCAAGATTTATCGTCTGGGAGAATGTGCCAGGGGCCTTCTCCTCAAACAAAGGACAGGACTTCAAAGCAGTCCTCGAAGCCGTCATCGGTGTTAAAGAACCGTCCGCCACGGTGCCTGCGCCTGAGAAAAAAGGATGGTCAGACGCCGACTACTATGTGGGAGACGGATGGAGCGTCGCGTATCGAGTTCTTGACGCACAATGGTGGGGCGTTCCCCAAAGAAGAAAACGTATCTACCTTGTCGCAGATTTTGCAGACCAGAGTGCCCCAAAGGTATTATTTGAGTCCGAAGGCCTGTCTCGGTATTCTGCGGAGGGCTTCCGTGCGTGGCAAAGAGCTGCCGCCGGTGCTGAAAGCTGCACTGGAGAGGCAGGCTGCTGTGGATTCGACGGATACAACGGATGCCTGACAGGAAATGTTTCTTCGACCATTGGTGAAAACTGTGGGATGTCTACAGGCAGAAATGGTGTGGTTGTCCTGAACGATCAGGGCGGCACACAGATGGATGTTTCCGAAGATGTGACCGGAACCCTCCGGGCAGAGGAGCATGGGCATCAGCCGTGTGTTCTGGAAGCAGCTGGTTTCTGCACCGAGCATTCGGCGAATGCCAGAAGCATCGGATACGAAGAGGAGCGGTCGCCGACCCTCCGGGCTGGTGTCGTGCCGGCTGCCATCGCATTGGAAAATCATCCTGCCGACAGCAGGGTGAAGATTTCCGAGGATGGTATGGTGCAGACACTGACGAGCCGGTGCGGTACAGGTGGTGGCAATGTTCCGCTGGTCATGGATGGAGCAGATAATTCCCCGGCAGTCACGCTGAAGATCCGTTCCGGGTGTGAAGGCGGTGGCAAAGGTGCCATCTGGCAGGAAGAAAAATCTGCCACCCTTGGCTGTAACAATGACCAGACACTGTTCGTTCCCAAATGCTACGGTGTCTGCTCCAAAGCCAGCCACTCCATGATGTCCGACAATCCGCATAGTGGTTTCTATGAAGCCGAAACTTCCCGGACGCTGGACCGCAGCGGTGGCGACCCGACCTGTAACCAGGGCGGCATCTGTGTGGTAGAGCCGGTTGCTTTTACCCAGAACCAGAGGGATGAAGTCCGGGATCTGGGAGATAAGTCAGCGGCACTGGCAGCAGAACCGGGGATGAAGCAGCAGACCTTCGTGGCACAGCCGAAAGAGGTGACTGCGTTCCATGTGAACCAGCGCAATGAGCTGATCGACCTGCATGGCAAGTCCGGCGCACTCATGGCGACCCGAAGTGACCAGATGCAGACCTTCGTCCTGCAAGGCAACATGATCGGCCGCAAGGATGAGAACGGTCCGCAGGGGGATGGGGTCAATGAGGATGTCTGCTTCACACTCGATGCGACCGACCGCCATGCAGTCTGTGCGCCCGAAGATGTGTATGCCATGACCACCGGCTCTTATATGCAGGTGGCAAAGGAAGTCGCACCGACCCTGATGGCACGGGATTACAAAGATCCGACCACCATCGCACCGGCACCGCATTTGAACGAAGGCGTGGCTGGTACCGTGGCAACCGGAGCACATCCCAGCGGCTTCAATGGGCAGGATGCTTTCAATGACCGTCTGGTCATCGACAATCCGGATGCACAGCCCGCACCTGTGACCTACACCGTCCGACGCCTGACACCGACTGAGTGTGCCAGACTGCAGGGCTTCCCGGACTGGTGGTGCAGAAACCTTGGAACGGAAGATCCGACTGAGGAAGAGTTGGCGTTCTGGGCAGATGTGTTTGAAACGCATCGCAAGATCGTGACCCATGCCAAGAAACCGAAAACGGAAAAGCAGATCCGGAAATGGCTGGCCGATCCTTACACGGATTCGGCAGAGTACCGTATCTGGGGCAATGGCATATGCTTAGCCAATGCATTCTTTGTTCTGGCCGGCATCGCATGGTGCGCAGGTCTGGAAGAATAAACTGGCCCGCTATATTACTAGGTGGACAGTCACCCAGTAATATGGTGGGCTTACATATCAGGACTATTTACACAACGGAATTTGAACCCATTTGTGTAAATGGTCGAACATAAAGAATATCGGGAAATGGCCTTGCTATTTATCCCAGTAAGAGCGATATATGTGCTACCGAAAAGAACATCGGGACGCATAAAAACGAAAGAACGAAAAGGAGCGATGAATAATGTTGAAATTTGAACTGAACGTAGCCGAGCGCAAGACCCTCGCAAGACGCATGGAGGAGCTGACTGGCATCCACCCTTACTACACCAAAGCACCGCTGTACTCCTACGACATCGGCAGCTACACCATCGACCGAGATGGCAACCTGCTGGTCGAGCCGGAGAATGCAGATGCCGAACTGCTGACGACCCTGCTGAATGAGGGACTGATTCGCGGCGGCGAGAGTATTGAGGGCACGGATGCCCAGTCGGAAAATGTAGAGTCTGCACCGGATGCAGATGAGGAACCTGTGACCGAAGAAAATACCGAGGAAGCAGAATCCGAAGAGGAACAGCCGACCGAGGCAGAGCCGGAAGTCCTGGATGAGTCAGAACCCGAAGCCGAGGATGCACCGGAGTCGGATGGTACGGCAGAGGATACGCCGGAAGAAGAGTCGGACACAGAAGAACAGGAGAGCGGAGAGCCGCAGGAAGCAGAAGACCAGACGGATGAAGTTCCGCTGGATTTGGAGCTTTCCTTTCCGGTCAGCCAGCACAACGGTGTGACCCTTCGCAATCTGGTCAATCTCCTCTACAGCCGCGGCAAGCTCATCGGCAAGGCGACTGGCGGACACTTCCATGTGGAAGAGGGGCTGATCGAAAAGCTGAAAGATGACAGCTGCACCTTTGCCGTCATGAACTTCATCAACGCGGTCAGCGGTTATGAGGAAGAGCATGGTGCGGCACTGGAAGGTCTTAGAATCACCAACGAAAAGGTCACCTTCACCGGCTTCCCGACTGCTCCGGACCATGAGCACCTGACGGCTTTTGCACAGCTGGCGGTGCTGATGAATCAGCAGGCCATCGGTCAGAAGCGCATCCAGGCAAAGGCTGTCAACGATGAGAATGAGAAGTACGCACTCCGCACCTGGCTCCTGCGCCTGGGCATGAATGGTCCGGACTTCAAAGAGACCCGCAAAATCCTCATGGAGAACCTTTCCGGCCATGCGGCTTTCCGCACGGATGAGGAAGCACAGAAGTTCCTTGCGAGGGAAAAGGCAAAGCGTGATGCCCTGAAAGCTGCGAAACAGGCGGCACAGGAGGGCAGTTCCTCCGTTGGGGAAACGGTCGGACAGGATGTATCTGAGCCGACACAGCCCGACTGTGGGGCAAATATGGCGCAGATGCTGGAGGCGGGAGCGTAAGCTCCCAAGCTCCAATGGGGGCCGGAAAATAAGAAAGACCCTCTTCCATTGTACCGATATTAACTCTTCAAATGTACATTATCAAGCGGATAAACCGCAGAAATGTACACGATCTTCCGACCTCATATTTGTCGAATATATGTTCTTTTATGGCCTTGCTATAGTGTGCACATGACGGTAATATGCACATACCGAAAGGAAAACAAGGAAAAACCAAAGGAGAACATACCATGAACGATAAAACGAGAGAGCAGATTGAAGCCATGAAGAAGCAGACCATTGGGGTCGAGATCGAGATGAACAACATCACCAGAGAAAAGGCTGCCAGAAAGGTTGCCGAATACTTCGGAACCAGAGCGTGGAACGCCGCCAGCGAGTACGGATATTCCAGCTGGGCTTGCAAGGACCAGCAGGGCAGGGTTTGGAAATTCCAGAAGGATGTGAGCATCAACGGACCGGACGCAGAAAAATGCGAACTGGTCACCCCGATCCTCATCTACGAGGACATCGAAACCCTGCAGGACATCATCCGACTGCTCCGAAAGGCAGGCGGGAAAAGTGGACCCAGTCGCGGCTGCGGTGTCCACATTCACATTGGAGTGGGCGACCATACCGCAAAGACCCTGCGGAATCTGGTCAACATCATGGCGGCGCATGAGCGGCAGATTGGCAGAGCCATCCGCATCGATGCAGGGCGCACCGGACATTACTGCCAGGTGGTCAACCACCGCTTCCTTGAACGGCTGAACCGCGAGAAGCCGACTAGCATGCACCAGCTGGCAGACATCTGGTACGAAGGCAACGGTTCCAGCTGGGAAAGCCGGAATGCCCACTACAATTCAAGCCGATACCACATGCTGAACCTGCATGCCACCTTCACAAAGGGGACTATTGAATTCCGTCTTTTCCAATTCGCAGACCCTGCGGACGGCAAGCGCAACGGACTGCATGCCGGAGAGATGAAAGCCTACATCCAGCTTTGTCTTGCGATGAGCCAGCTTGCCAAGATGGTCAGAACGGCAAGCCCAAGACCCCAGCAGACCGACAACGACAAATACGCAATGCGGTGTTGGATGCTGAGGCTGGGATTCATCGGTGAGGAATTTGCAACGGCAAGGGAAATCCTTCTGCGGAACATGGAGGGAAACGCATCCTGGCGGAACAAATAAGCCGGAATGCACGGGCACCTTTTGGGCGGGCAACCGCCCTTGAGGTGGTAGAAGGAGGTGCAGGATTATGAAAAAAAGCACGGTAAAAAATGAAATCACCCAGATGGGAAGGGCATTCAAGGTGACCATCACCGAAACCTACCAGAGAACCATCACGGTGTATGAATCCGAAATGAAAGAGCCGACCGTCCAGGAAGCCGAGCGCATGGCGGAGGACTGGTGGCAGGACAGCCAGATCGAACTTGAAAAGGAAGATTTTCAGGGTGTGGAATTTACGGGCAGGGAGGATGGTGGTTCGGATGAATGAGCGGTTTGAACTCATCAGCCGGACACCATCGAAGTTCTACCTTGCCTACGGAAGCAACCTCGACATGGAACGGATGGGGCGGAGATGCCCCTACGCAGTGCCGGTCGGTGTGACTGAGATTGATGGATATCGACTCCTGTTCAAGAAGAGCAAGACCGGGAGCTACGCTACCATCGAGCAGGATGCCAACGAAAGCGTACCGGCTGTGGTTTGGAAACTCTCGGAATACGATGAACTTCTGCTGGACCGGTACGAGGGCTTCCCACGGTACTACTACAAGAAGCAGTTCCAGCTTCCTGTCTGGAACATGAGTGGCAACCGCATGAAGAAGCCGAAGACCTGCATGGCCTATGTGATGCACGAGGAGCGGCAGCTTAGCTGCCCGGATGTCGAGTATTTCGACCTGCTGTGTGGCGGCTACAGCGACTGGGAATTTCCGCTGGACACACTGAAGCGAGGGCTTTCCGCCAGCATCGGAAGAACGGAAGCCATCCGGTATCTGAAGAAACTGCGGATGGTGTAAAGGTACACGATCACAGGAAAAAAACATTGTGCAGGATATGATGCTCATCGGCCTTGATAAATCAGGGCAAAAGAGTGATATATACCATACCGCCAGACAAGAGCGGAAAACAGAGATTGAAGGGAGCGAATGAATATGAAAAACAAGAAATACTACATCGCCTACGGCAGCAACCTGTCGGTGGAGCAGATGGCATACCGGTGTCCGGATGCCAGAATCGCAGGACAGGCGGTGCTGGCCGGTTGGGAGCTTTTGTTCCGGGGCTGCGCCACCATTGCACCGAATCCGAAGAAGAACACACCGGTTCTGGTGTGGGAGATTTCCGAGAGGGATGAAAAGAACCTCGACACCTACGAGGGCTTCCCGACCTACTACCGCAAGGAAGAACTGAACATCGAACTGCTCCGTGAAGGTGCAGAGCCGGAGATGGCGACCGCGATGGTCTACATCATGGAGAACGACTTCGGCCGGCGCGCACCGAGTCCTTACTACTATAAAGTCCTGAAGGACGGCTACGAGGCATTCAAGTTCCCGATGCACATTCTCGAAGGTGCGCTGAAGGAATGCATGGATAAGGACGCCGCCCAGCGGATGATTGAGGAGGTGGCAGAATGATTTTCGCAGACAAGAAAACCATTGAATGCCTCCGGGCAGAATATCCGGTCGGATGCCGCATTGTTTTGGATGAGATGGATGACCGTCATGCACCGAAAATCGGAACGCAGGGGACCTGCAGGGGAGTCGATGATGTCGGAAACATTCTGGTGTCATGGGACAACGGCAGCCACCTGAATGTTGCCTACGGCGCAGACAGTTGCCACCGTGTGGCTTCGGAAGCGGAGATCAAGGTGTCGCTTGAACACCTCGGAAAAACGCGACAGACCGGCCCACGTTGCCCCAGGTGCGGAGCAAAGCCGGACTGCTATGAACACCAGCAACAGGCACTCAGCCGAAGGGCAGACATCACAATCTGCAACCGCTGTGGAACAGAGGAGGCACTGGAGGACATTGCGTGGGGCGGTCACCAGAACCTGCCTTTGGCAGACTGGGCAATCGTGAAAGCGGGGTGGGTCGAATGAAAGTGCTTCTTGTAAAGCCGATGGAACATCCGCAGGTGGTCGACATCGAGGATTCGTTGGATGAATTCTACCGCATCCTCGAATGCGACTGCATCACGGCAACCTACCCGTGGGAAGCCGACGCAGTGGCCTTGGTAACGGACGACAACGGGCTGTTCACTGAGAAGCCATTCAGCAGATACATCCCAGAGCTGGAGCAGCCCATCAAGGGGAACTTCTTCCTTTGCGGACTGGGCGAGGAAGATTTCGCAGAACTGCCGGAAGACCTTATCCGCAAATACACGGAACGCTTCTGGGTGCCGGAAGCATTCGTCAGCATGTTTGGGCAGATGAGCATCATCCAGATGGATGACGGCACGAAACCGGAATAAGACCAGAACCCAATAAGAAAATGACCCTCTCGGACAGAGCAGACCGGGAGGGCTTGGTTTAACAGGAGGAGCACATGGGACACAGAAAGATGCCGGCTTACGGCGAGAGGGAGCACGGCGGCAGATACATTCTGGATGACTACGAATGGTCGAGAAATCACACGAAAGCGGTGACCATCCGCAGATGGCGCAGAGACCTGAAAAAGAAAGCCAGAGCGCACAACCGCAGGGTGGTGCATCAGGCAATGCAGGACGAAGCCGATTAGACGGAAAATGGGGGCCTCGAAATAACGAGACCCCTCTTTCAGTTTACTGTATGTTAACTCTGAATAGCAACAATAGCAAGCAGAACCGCTGCCATAATGTACACAAACATCTGACAGCGGTTTTGTGTATCTGGACAAACGAAAGCGGAAGATACGAGGAACAGCCCCAGCCTCTGCTGGGGAGTCCCTTGGGGGATTCCTTAAAGGAAATCCCTCATGCTCATGCCGACCTCGTTGAGCTGTTCCTCCATGCTGCGGTAGTGCCATTCCTCTTCCTCGGCTTCTTCTTCCTCAAGTTCCTCTGGGAAGGGGTCGTGCTTCCAGCCGCCTTTCTGGTATTCTTCTTCGCGGATGTCGTTGCGGTCGTAAATGTCCAGCTCGTATTCTTCTTCAAGCTCTGCGGTGCGCTCCTCGATGATGGTTTCGATTTCGGTAATGGTCTTTTTCATGGTTTGTATCCTCCGTTTTCGTTTGGTTTTCTTTGCTTTCGTTGTGTGTATAATGCCGCAAAAACACATATATAGCAAGCGAATCCGGAGGTATATATGTACCAAACATGAGGGGCTAAGATCGTTGATAATATGATGTTTTATGGCCTTGCTATGATCCGCATAAGACGGTAACATACAGCTACCAAAACGAAGGGAGGACAGCTAAATGGCAGATTGGAGAACATGGGAAAAAGGAAGAAAGACCACATGGAGGTGGGACGATTTCGATGGCAGCGGAAGCTGCGAGGGCATCATCACCGAGGTTGCCGAAGACCACGCAATCATGGAAGCGGATGGGATGCACCTTTGGATCGATGACAGCACAGCAGAGATGTTCAGCTAAGAAAAAGGGGAGGGCAACCTCCCCAAAGAAAAACACATAAATCCACCAAATCCGGGTGCAGATGATCGTGTACTTTAGCCGCTTGATAGTATCCGGCAGTGACGGTAACATACAGCTACCAAAACGAAAGGGGCAAAGAACATGGAACGCTACACTTACGAAATCACCTTTACACGGCTGGATGGAGAGCCAGATGAAATCCAGCAGCACACCAGCGAGGAGCTGGCAAGAGAATGCTTCCGGCTTTTCGATGAGCCGGACAGCGCAGAGATGTACAGCAAAATCCAGCTGACTCGCCACGATTGGAAAACCGGTGCAGACGAGATTCTGGAAACGATGACATTTTGAGAGGGGGACACGAACATGACCTACACAAAAATCAATCTTTATCTGGACAACGGAATCCCGGAGGCACTCAGCAATCTTTGGTACGGCACCGACAGCTCGGTGGTGGAAATCAGGGATGCCGTTGAGGATGCCAAGAACGGCAAAGACCTGTTTAACCGCATCCAGAAGATGAAGCTCCTGCGGAAATTCACCCTCGACAGGGAAAACGAGAAGCGCATCCGCTTCAAGGGTACGGATTTCTGCGGCAACATCAGCTACCTCGAAATCATCCGATAAAGGCAAGACTGGCAGGCGCAAGGGGCTGGATACAACCAGCCTTTTGCTCGTGCCTGTCTTCCGAAAGCTGGCGTAAAAAGCACATAAATATGACAATTACAAGGTTAAATGATCGTGTAGTTTAGCCGCTTGATAGTATTCCGAGGTGACGGTAATATACAGTCACCGAAAGGGAAAAGCCCAAGGAAAAACAACAAAAACACATGGAGGACATGACAATGACGAAGAACGAAGAGCGACTGAGCAAACTTTTTAAGGAACTGGTGCCGGACATGGGCAAGGCAGAAAGCCTCGCCGGAGAACTGGTCAGAGCCATCAACCGAATCGGATACCGATTCTGCAACGACGGCGACATGGTGAACATTGCCTACGGCAAGGAAACCTGCAACCCGCCGGCCCGATTCCTGATTGCAAAAGGCAACCACGAAATCGCAGACCTGACGGTTGCCCTTTGGGAAATCTTCAGCGAGGATGCTTACGAAAAGGTGCTGGACACCCTTGAGGGAGCGGTTGCAGACTACATCGAGCAGAACCCAGACCTCCGAAACCAGCCGACCAAAGACATGTGGGACTTCAAGGATGAGGAAGAAGACCAGGACGACAGTTGGATGGATGAGGAAGAGGATGACTGGGACGAAGAGGACTACGACGAGGACGAAGATTACTAAGCCAGAGAAACACACGGGGCTTGCCGGAAACGGTGGCCCTTTTCCTTTGCCATAATTGTCACAGATCTGGGTACTCATCTTTGTGTAGGATAGCCGCTTGATAGTGTGCAAAACAGACGGTAATATGCACATACCGAAACGGAAAACCAAGAAAAACGGAGGAAGTGATCATGAAAAAGAACATCACCAAGACCGAGGAAAAAGCCCTGCTGGAGATTGCCAAGCGCCTGATGGCCGCAGTGGACAGCCGCGGCGACCTCGAAGAGCGTGGATGCGACAGTGAGGACTTCATCGAAGTTCCGGTCTGGGCTATCCAGAAGGCAATGGAAGAAGCCTACTTGCTGGGCAAGGCAAAACGCTAAACCCAGACAGCCCGACACAGCCCCACACAGGGGCTTGTGCCACGGGTGGCAAAACAATCCGAATGAACCGAAAAAACCCCAGACTGGGGCAGATGTGGCGGCGTAGATGCGCCGGGGAGGAAAAGCACATGGAAGAACGAATGATGGATGTCATTGTGGAAATCTACAACCACATGGATGATGGCGATAAGGATGCCTTTACGCTGGAGGATGCCGAGGACATGGTTGCCGACCAGATTAAAATGGATCAGGAAGAGGGCCGTGAGCCGCTGGCATATGACCCGCAGTTCTTCTACGATACCATCGTAGATCTCATGGAGCAGGATGCGGAGGACGAAAAGTAATGTACATTCTGCCCGGTATTCTGGGCAGATGATCGTCTAGTTTAGCCGCTTGCATTCCTCCGCACAGGACGGTAATATGCACATACCGAAAGGGAAGAAAGCCCCAAGGAATAACGAAAATACGGAGGATTTCACCATGAAACACACATTCAAAGCAGAGAAGAACGAGTACACCTTCAAGACTACGACCACCCAGGAACACCTCGAAATGCAGGTCACCGCAGGGGATGGCATGGTGTGTAAATACGGCGACCACATCCTGATGGCCGACCGCTACTGGAAAGGCGGATTCATTGCCGGCATCTATGAGTTCATTGAGACACCGGAGGAGACCGGGCTTTGCGAATGCGAATGCCGCCTGAACTTCTGCGAACGGTCGGAGATGAGCTTCGAGGATGGCGGTCACGCAATGGCGTGGGCAATCAGCCGGGTGCAGTAAGCACCCAAGGGCGAGGCTCCCGGATGGGGGCTTTTGCTCGTTGTGGTGAGATTTCCTAAGTGTGGAAATACACATAAATCCGACAAAATCATGCGCAGATGATCGTGCAGCATAGCCGCTTGAATGTGTGCTGGATAGACGGTAATATACAGTCACAGCAAGGGGAACAGCCCCAAAGAATAAAACACATCGGAGGAACAAAACCATGATGAAGAAAGCCAAAACCTACCTCAAGAACATTCAGGAAGCCGACACCGAGAAGAAGCTGGTGGGCATTGAAATCACCTTCAAGCAGGACATGACCATCAACTGCGATGACCTTGATAAACTTTGCAGGGCGGCAGAGGAAAAGCGGTACACCCTGCGGAACAACGCAGAAACGCTGAAGCTGAAGAACATCCTTTTCTTCCGGACGAAGGCAGAGATGGATGCCTACCACGACATGAGCCGCCAGCCGGAACACTGGTCGGCAGAGGAAATCGAACAGCAGAGAACCAGATTCTGCACAGTCTGGCAGGTCATCGAGGAAGCAGAGCTGGTCGATGAGTATGAGGCTTGGAAGGAAGCCAACCTCAACGCCTAACAACTAAAAGACACACGCCCCGGAAGGGGCTGTGCCTCGTATCCGATGTGTTTAGGACTTCTATCTGGAGGTCCTTTTTCTTTACCCATTTTTGATGAAGGGAGGGGAAGCCAATGGCTACCAGAGGCAGAAAACCAAAGCCGACCGCCATGAAAGAGCTGGAAGGCAATCCGGGCAAGCATCCGCTGAACACCAGCGAACCGAAGCCCAATAAGAAAGCACCGGCCTGTCCGAAGTGGCTGGAGCCGGAAGCAAAGAAAGAGTGGCGCAGACTTGCCAAGCAGATGGAAGCCATCGGCATCCTGACCGAAGTCGATATGGCTGCCTTTGCCGGTTACTGTCAGGCGTATGCACGATGGAAAGAGGCGGAGGAGTTCATCACCCAGCACGGCACCATCGTCAAGACCCCGTCTGGATACTGGCAGACAGTTCCGCAGGTGTCTATCGCACAGACTTATCTGAAGATTATGAACAAGTTTGCAGAGCAGTTCGGTCTAACACCGTCTTCCCGAAGCCGGATCATCGCTTCGGATGGTGGTCCTGCGGATGCAGCCGATGAAATGGAGAATCTGCTGGGAGGTGGCAATTGATGGCAGAAACAAGACCTAAAAATTATCCGAAACTGAAGGATTATAAGCCCAGCAGGTTCATGCTTCCGACCTGCCATTACGATGCTTCTAAAGCAGACCGGGCTGTGACCTTTATCGAAAACCTGCGCCATACCAAAGGAAAGTGGGCAGGAAAGCGGTTCTGGCTGCTCCCTTGGCAGGAGCAGATCATCCGGGATGTGTTCGGTATCGTGGATGAGAGGGGAAACCGTCAATTCCGCACGGCTTATGTCGAAATCGGCAAGAAGAATGGCAAGTCCGAGCTTGCCGCTGCGGTGGCTCTGTATCTGCTTTTTGCCGATAACGAACCCTCTGCCGAAGTCTACGGTGCTGCGGCAGACCGCCAGCAGGCGTCCATCGTCTTTGATGTTGCCCACCAGATGGTGCAGATGACCCCGGCACTGCTGAAGCGGTGCAAGATCATGGCGGCCACCAAGCGTATCGTGAACTACGGCAATGCAGGGTTTTACCAAGTCCTGTCTGCCGAAGTTGGTACGAAGCACGGCTTGAATGTGTCGGGTCTGGTGCTGGATGAGGTACACGCCCAGCCCAACCGGAAACTCTACGATGTCCTTACCAAAGGTTCCGGTGATGCCCGTGAACAGCCACTGTTCTTCCTGATCACCACGGCCGGCACGGACAAAGAGAGCATCTGCTACGAACTGCACATGAAGGCTCTTGATTTGCTGAACGGTCGCAAGATCGACCACACCTTTTATCCCGTGGTCTATGGTCTGACGGATGAGGATGACTGGCACGATGAAGCCAACTGGTACAAGGCAAATCCATCCCTCGGACAGACCATCCAGATCCAGCGTGTCCGGGATGCGTACCAGGAAGCACTGGATAACCCAGCAGAGGAGAATGTGTTCAAGCAGCTTCGTCTGAATATGTGGGTGTCCTCGCTGACCCGGTTTATCCCGGAACACATTTATAACCTTGGCAACCAGTCAATTGATATGGAAGCCCTCAAAGGCCGTGAGTGTTATGGTGGTCTGGACTTGTCCAGCACCGGAGACATCACGGCTTTTGTGCTGATGTTCCCACCCAGAACGCCGGAAGAGAAATACATCATGCTCCCGTTTTTCTGGATTCCGGAGGATACGATCCCCCAGCGTGTGCGCAGGGCATCCGTTCCGTATGATGTCTGGTATCAGCAGGGCTACCTGATGGCGACCGAGGGTAATGTCATCCACTATGGCTTCATCGAGAAAGTCATCGAGGAACTGGGCAAGACCTATCACATTCTGGAGATTGCCTTTGACCGATGGGGTGCGGTGCAGATGACCCAGAACCTTGAAGGGATGGGTTTCACGGTCGTTCCATTCGGACAGGGATTCAAAGATATGAGCCCTCCTACCAAGGAGTTCTACAAGCTCCTGATGGAAGGCAACATTGTTCACGGAGGCAACCCGGTCATGGCATGGATGGCCGGCAATGTAGTCGTGGACACCGACCCAGCAGGCAATATCAAGCCGACCAAGGCAAAGTCGCCGGAGAAGATCGATGGCATCGTCGCTGCGATCATGGCACTGGATCGATGCATCCGAAACGAAGGACAGCAGCAGGGAAGCGTCTACGATGAGCGTGACATGATCGTTTTTTGATAAGAAGATTTGGAGGAGAACTATGAAGTATCTGATGAGTGCAGAATGGTGGAAGGCGGCCGGCATCCGTGCGGTGAAGACCATGTGTCAGACCGGTGCTGCGCTGGTTGTGACACAGCTTCCCGGTGGCAGTGTGGACTGGGTGGCAGTTGGCAGTGCCGCTATTGTGGCGGGTGTTGCTTCGCTTGGTACCAGCCTTGCCGGTCTGCCGGAGCTGGAGAAAGGGGATAATGCCTAATGGGATTCTGGGAATGGATGGGATTTGAGAATCCGAGAGATTCTCCCAAAACAGAACAGCCGAAAGAGGGTCTGCCGCAGGTCACGGATAATGTCCGCGATTCCGGGCAGACCTTTGTGTTTGGCCGTTCCAATGCCGGGGAGCAGGTGGATGAGAAAGCCGCCATGCAGATCCCGACTGTGTATGCCTGTGTCCGTCTGCTGGCAGAGTCCATTGCGGCACTGCCGCTGCATCTGTACCGGGTGACGGACGAAAACGGCAATAAGGAGAAGGCGCGAGATCATCCGCTGTACAAGATTTTGTATCGGCAGCCCAACCCGGAAATGACATCCTTTGTCTTCTGGGAAACGATGATGACCCACCTGCTTCTCTGGGGTAACGCTTATGCGCAGATCGTCCGGGACGGTAAGAACACCGTGCTGGGTCTGTATCCGCTGATGCCGGAAAATGTCGAAGTGGACCGTGACGAGAGCGGAGAACTCTACTATATCTACCACGCCTACACGGATGAAGTTCCGGGAGAGCAGAACAAAGACCTCTACTTTCGCCGGGACGAAATCTTCCATGTACCGGGGCTGGGCTTTAATGGATTGATCGGTTTCTCACCAATCGCCATGATGAAGAACAGCCTCGGTACTTCCATTGCGGTGGATAAGTACGGCTCGTCCTTCTTCAAAAACGGCGCACAGCCCAGCGGTGTGCTGGAACATCCCGGCGTTGTGAAAGACCCGAACCGTATCCGGGATAGCTGGGAAGCGGCCTATGGCGGTGCTTCTAATGCGCATCGTGTGGCAGTGCTGGAAGAGGGCATGTCCTATAAACCAATCTCTCTGCCGCCAGAGGACAGCCAGTTTTTGGAGACGAAGCAGTTTTCCGTGACGGAAATCTGCCGCATCTTCCGTGTGCCTCCACATCTGGTAGCAGACCTGTCGAGAGCGACCTTTTCCAACATTGAATACCAGTCGCTGAACTTCGTGATGCATTCCCTGACCCCGTGGCTTGTCCGCATCGAGCAGGGCATCATCAAGGATCTGCTGCTGGAAGCGGAGCAGGATACCTACTTCCCGAAATTCAATGTGGACGGCTTACTCCGAGGCGACTACCAGAGCCGGATGAACGGCTATGCGACAGGAATCAGCAACGGCTTTCTTTCTCCGAATGATGTGCATCGGCTCGAAAACATGGACCTCATCCCGGCAGAAGAGGGCGGTGACGACTACTACCTGAACGGCGGCTATGTGAAGCTGAGAGATGCAGGTGTGGCGCAGCAGAATAAAGCAGCCGCAGTCCAGCAGAATCAGCCGAAAGAAACACAGCCGGAAGAGCAAGACCCGGAAGAAGAACCTGACAGTGATAACCGGCTGAGTGAGAGTAAGCCACGAAAACCTGAAAGGAGAAAGCGATGAAGAAATTCTGGAACTGGATCAAAAACAGTGACGACACCAGAATCCTCCGGCTGGAAGGCCCCATCGATGAGGAATCTTTCTGGGGCGATGAGATCACGCCGCAGATGTTCCGGGATGAGCTGGAATCCGGCGAGGGGGATGTGACCGTCTGGATCAACTCTCCGGGCGGTAATGTGTTCGCCGCTGCCGAGATCTATACCATGCTTAAGGACTACAAGGGCAGTATCACAGTCAAGATCGATGCGATTGCAGCTTCTGCGGCATCCGTTGTGGCTATGGCCGGTGATACTGTCCAGATGAGCCCTGTTGCCATGCTGATGATCCATGACCCCAGTACCGTTGCAATGGGCAACACCAAGGATATGGAAAAGGCCATCGAGGTGCTGAACGAAGTCAAGGAGAGCATCATCAATGCCTACGCTGCAAAGAGCGGCCTGACTCATGCCCGCATCGCCAACCTCATGAGCAATGAGACTTGGATGAATGCAAAGAAGGCAGTGGAGCTGGGCTTTGCAGATGAGATCCTCTTTGCAAAGAAAGAGGACGAGCCGGACAGTGACCCGGCAGACCCGGAGAATCCCGATGAACCGGAAGAAGACCCCGACAGTGAACCGGGCGAGGACGAAGAAAAGAAGCCGTTCCAGAAGGATACGGCAGGGCACCTTTTCTCCAGCCGTCAGATGGATTTAATCGTCCTGAACCGTCTGGGTGTGAAGCCGGAAGATGTGGGACCAAAACTCACCGAGCCGAAGGAACCTCCTGCTGACCCGAAACCGTCCGCAGAGCCAACTCCACCGGCAGAACCGCCTGCCAACTCGCAGCCTGTCCTTGATATGGACGGCAAGACCGAGGATGGCAGCATTCCCTACAATATCCTGATGAAACAGCTTGAGTGCATGAAGTGATGTGCATTCAGGCTGTTTTTATATCCAATCAACCATCACAAATCTATGGAGGACAAACACTATGAGTAAGATTCTGGAACTGCGCACCAAGCGCAACACTCTCTGGGAGCAGACCAAGGACTTTCTGGAGAAGAACCGCGGCGAGAACGGTCTGGTAAAGGCTGAGGCCGTGGAGCAGTACAACAAGATGGCACAGGAGGTTAAGGACCTGGGTGCGGAGATCGAGCGTCTGGAGCAGCAGGCACAGATCGAGGCACAGCTGTCCGCACCGACTTCCAGTCCTGTCCATGCTGACCCGAAGAACGGTGCCAAGAAGGATGTCAAGCCGACCGCCACTGCCGAGTATGCCGAGAACTTCTGGAACATGATCCGCAACCGTGGCCATTACGGCGAGGTCCGCAACGCCCTGTCTGTGGGTGAGGACACCGAGGGCGGTTTTACCGTTCCCGATGAGTTCGAGAAGAAGCTGGTGGAGGCACTGGAGGAGAACAACATCTTCCGTGGCATGGCGACCGTCATCCGCACCAGCTCCGGCACCCGCAAGATCCCCATCGCAGAGGATACCGGTGAAGCAAGCTGGATCGATGAGGGCGAGGAGATCCCGGAGAGCGATACCACTTTCGGTCAGACCATGCTGTCTGCATACAAGCTGGGCACTATGATCAAGATCTCTAATGAGCTGCTGAATGATTCTGCATTCGACCTTGCTACCTATATTGCCCGCCGTTTCGGTGTGCGTATGGGCAACGCAGAGGAGCGCGCCTTTATCACCGGCGACGGTGTGGGCAAGCCTCTGGGTCTGCTGGCTGAGACCGGTGGTGCCAAGGTCGGTGTGACCGCCGCGCAGAAGGATGCTGTGTCTTTTGATGAGATCTTCAAGCTTTACTACGCACTGAAGGCTCCGTACCGCAAGAAGGCACAGTTCCTCTGCAACGAAGCCCTGGTGCTGCAGCTGATGACCATCAAGGACAACAACGGCAACTATATCTGGAAGCCGGGTCTGGAGATCGGCAAGCCGGATACCCTGCTGAACCGTCCGCTGAAGACTTCCGCCTTCATGCCGGAGATCAAGGGTGGCAGCAAGGTCATGGCCTTTGGCGATTACAGCTACTACTGGGTGGCTGACCGCCAGAACCGCACCTTCCGCCGTCTGAACGAGCTGTATGCCCGTACTGATCAGGTCGGCTTCCTGACCACCCAGCGTGTGGATGGCAAGCTGATCCTGCCCGAAGCCGTACAGCTTCTGCAGATGGCACCGCAGGGCTAAGAAAGCCCGGAAAGGAGGAGCCGGTTATGGCACTGATCCCGCTTTACGAAGCGAAGACCTATCTCCGCGTGGACAGCAGTGATGAGGATGTCCTGATCGGCATCCTTTTATCTTCTGCGGAGCAGATGTGCAAGGACGTGGGCCGTCTATCGGAAGACCAGTGGGAGGCAGTTAATGCCGCTGACCGGGATGCCGAGAACGGAGTAGAGCCTACAAGGGAACTGGAAGCCTTGCGCAGCACCTGCCGCGTGGCGATTCTGTATGCACTGGGGTATCTCTATGAGCACCGGGACGAAGCTGACCATAAGCAGCTGATGCTGACGCTTCGCTCTATTCTGTTCGCTGTGAGGGAGGGGGTGTTCTGATGATCGAGAAACTGAATGAGCGGATCACGATCGAGAAAAGCACGGTCGTGACCGATAAGGTCGGAAACCATCGGAACACATGGGAGGAATATTTCACCTGTTTTGCCTACGCTTCAACCTATCAGGCGCAGGAAGAAGAGGGTGAGGTCACAGCCGAACAGAAGAGCGTGGTGTTTACGGTGCGCTGGTGCAGTGAGACCAGAAATCTCACATCAACGGGTTACCGCATCCGCTTCCGGGAGCAGCTCTACAATATCGAATCCGTTGATCCGATGAACTATCAGAAGAAGATCCTGAAGATTCATTGCAGACTGGAGAGGAGGCAGCCGGATGAGCAGAACCGTCAGCATTGATGAGATGGCAGATGTCATCAACGAGGGCTTAAAAGAATATGCAACGCTTGCTTCCACGCAGGTGAAAAGTGCCGTGCGTAAGTCTGCCAAAACGGTCAAAGACCAGATCTCGGCCAATGCACCGTCCAGGACGGGCGCGTACAAGGGAAGCTGGGTGGCGACCAAACAGTCCGAATCCAGCCAGAGCCTTCAGATGGTGGTGCATTCCAAGAACCGCTACCAGTTGGCGCATCTGCTGGAAAAAGGTCATGCCAAGCGTGGTGGTGGCCGGGTGGCAGGAAGACCGCATATTGCTCCTGCAGAACAGGCTGGTATTGAGCAGCTCCATTCCCTGATCGAAAAGGCACTGAAGTAAGGAGGTCCCCATGACCCATGAAGAAGTAAAAGCTCTGGTGGAGGAGATGGGGCTTCCCTATGCGTATGACCATTTCGCAGAAGGGGAGAGCCCTGCTCCACCGTTTATCTGCTTTCTGTATCCGAAAGTCGAGAACTTCGGTGCAGACAACCTTGTGTACCACCATTTCAATCGGCTGGACATCGAGGTGTACACCGATTACAAAGACCCGGATATGGAAGCGAGCATTGAAGAGGTCCTGACTGCGCATGAACTCTACTACGAGAAAAGCGAGGTCTGGATCGAAACCGAAAAGATGTATGAAGTCCTGTATGAACTGACTGTGTGAGTCAGCCACAGGGCGTTAGGAGGAACACTATGTCGAAGAAAAGCAATAAGGTCAAATTTGGCCTGAAGAACTGCCATTATGCCAAGGCAACCTTTGACGAAGATGGCAGTGTCACCTATGCAAAGCCGATCCGTATCCCAGGTGCAGTCAGCCTGTCGATGGATGCCAACGGCGAGATCGAACCGTTTTATGCGGACAACATCGCTTACTATGTCGTGAATAACAACTCCGGATACGAGGGTGATCTGGAAATTGCCCTGATCCCGGAGAGTTTCCTCACAGAGATCATGCACGAGGAACTGGATGGCAACGGCGTGCTGGCAGAGAACGCCAATGTGGAACTGGAGCATTTCGCATTCCTGTTCGAGTTCGATGGCGACCAGCGCCATATCCGCCATGTGCTGTATAACTGTGTGGCAAGCCGTCCGTCCATTGAGGGTGAGACCAACGAGGACAGCAAGGAAGTCAAGACTGACACCCTGAACCTGCAGGCAACCCCTCTGGCAAACGGCTATGTCAAGGCAAAGACCGGTACCAACACCACCGATGAGGTTTACAACAAGTGGTACGATGCGGTCTACGAGCCGCAGGCGGAAGCTGTCAGTGAGACAGACCCCAGCCAAGCCGAGGAAGAGCCGCAGGGCTAAGTGACCGGTACACACGGCAGGGCTTCGGCTCTGCTTACATTATTATATAGGAGTATACGACTATGAAGAAGATTTTTCCTTTGTTCGCAGTGATCATTGTTCTGGTGCTGGCGGTTTGTTCGTTCAGCATCATCCCTACCGGATACACTGGTGTGAAGACCAGCTTCGGCCAGATCCAGGAGACCACCATCCAGAGCGGCAAGCTCAATTTCTGCATCCCCTTTGTGCAGAGCATCCACAAGGTCAACAACAAGCAGCAGGACAAGCACATCGAGGCACAGGTCTGGGGCGAAGCCTCCGACAAGACTCCTGTGTATGCTGCCGATGTGATCGTGACTTATCAGGTGCTTCCTGAGAAGAGCGCGTGGCTGTATGCGAATGTGTCCGACATCAAGAATCTGGTCGGTGACGAGCTGGTGGCCTCTGCCATCAAGTCTGCGATGGCGGAGCTTGGCCCTAATGAGGTGACGAACCGTACCAAGATCGAGCCTCTGGCACAGCAGAAGCTGGCAGAATCCCTCGTGCAGAAATACGGTGAGGGCGTTGTGTTTGTGAACAAGGTGGTCATCAACGATATGGACTTTGAGGATGCCTACAACGAAGCCATCCAGCAGAAGTCCATTGCCCAGCAGAATGCAGACAAGCAGAAGATCGAGAATGAAGCCGCCATTGCCAAGGCAGAAGCGGACAAGCAGGTGGCAATCACCAATGCGGAGGCGGAAGCCCAGAAGACTTCCATTGCCGCAGAAGCACAGGCAGAAGCGAACCGTAAGATCGCGGAGAGCCTGTCTGATACGCTGATCGATTACCAGAAGATCCAGAAGTGGGATGGCAAGCTGCCTACTGTGAGCGGCGGCAGTGCTCTGGTGAGCATTGATCCGACAGAGTAAGTAAGAAACACGATACACGGCAGGGCTTCGGCTCTGCCAATTTTACATGAAATTTTGGAGGATTACGATTATGGCAGTTACGAAGAAAATTGAGATCGATGGCAAGGAAGTCACCTTTAAGGCAAGTGCCGCTGTGCCTCGCCTGTACCGCATCAAGTTCGGCCGCGACATTTACAAAGACCTGCGCCAGTTGGAAAAGAGCGTGGGGGAGAACGATGAGGACAATTCCAACCTCGACCTGTTCAGTCTGGAGATGTTCGAGGATTTGGCGTGGCTGATGGCCCGTCATGCAGATCCGGCCAATGTGCCGGATAGTCCGGAGGAGTTTTTGGATCAGTTCAACACCTTCTCCATCTACCAGATCCTGCCCCAGCTGATCGAACTGTGGGGTCTGAATGTGCAGACCGAGGTGGAATCCAGAAAAAACCTCGCAAAAGTGAGCGGGAAATGACCACCCCGCTCTTTCTGCTGCGCTGTGTGCAGCTCGGCATCAGCATCGCCGACCTCGACCTGCTGACTATCGGGTTGGTCAATGATATGTTCACGGAGCGGCAGAACGATGATTATCCGTACAAAGAGCTGGCATCGCAAGCTGACTTTGACCGGTTCTAAAGCAAAAAAACAGACGACCGTGCTTATATTGTGAATGAAATAAGCACAATCGTCTGGTAATGAGGCAAAAAAATCCCACTCAGTCGTGTGACTGGGTGGGAAATCCTTATTTGTCGCTGTAGTGTCCGCGACAGGCTGCAATGAAGATACGTCCATCTTCCATGTGGTAAACAAGTCGGTTCTTCTCGTCGATGCGGCGACTGAACTCACCTTGCAGATCACCTTTCAATGGCTCTGGATTTCCAATACCTTCCATGCAACCGTTTCTTTCAATGTCTTTGATAAGCTGATTGATACGTTTTAATGTCTTTTTGTCTTGAAGCTGCCAGTAGATATAATCATCCCACGCTTCATCAGACCAGATTTTTTCACTCATCGTCTACCTCAATCAGTTCGTGAGCAGTGCCTTTTCCTGCACGGAGTTCCTGCACGGCTTTCTTAACATGAGAGAGATTAGGCTCGGTAAAGAAAGGATCGGGCGTCTGTGCAATCTCAAAAGGAATGCGGTTTTCACGTAAAACTGCTTTCACAAAAAGATTGATAGCGGTAGAAGTGTTGAGTCCGACATTAGAGCAAAAAGCATCAAAATCAACTTTGTCTCTTGCATCGACTCTTGCAGTAAGTGTTGCTTGTGCCATAATGAACAGCTCCTTTCTGTGTTCTATCTGCTTATATTATAACTCTATTGTATTCGGATAGCAAGCAATTATAACACAATTAACGAAAAATTTATACTTCATTTTAATGGCAGACGGGATTCTTAGCTGATACCGTCTTTTTTTCATGCCCACGAGGAGGTGGTTACGCAAATGGCATCCAGAATCCAGGGCATCACCGTTGAAATCGGCGGCGATACCACAAAGCTCTCCAAAGCACTGGAAGGTGTAAACAAATCAATCAAGGGGACGCAGTCCGGACTGAAGGATGTCAATAAACTCCTGAAGCTGGATCCCTCGAATACAGAACTGGTCGTCCAGAAGCAGAAGATGCTTAAGGATGCCATTGAAGCAACCAAGGAAAAGCTGGCAACCTTAAAGACCGCTGCACAGCAGGCCAATGAGCAGCTTGCCAACGGTGAAATCACCCAGCAGCAGTACGATGCCCTTCAGCGTGAGATTGCGGAAACCGAACAGAATCTGAAATCACTGCAAGACCAGGCGGCAACGACCAATGCTACCCTTGCAAAGATTGATGAAGCCGGAGAAAAGCTTCAGAATCTCGGCTCTTCGGTCGAAAATGTGGGTAAGAAATTCCTGCCTGTGACCGCAGCAGTGACCGGTCTTGGCACGGCGGCAGTGAAAACCGCAGCCGACTTCGATGCCGAGATGAGCAAGGTTTCTGCCATTTCCGGTGCGACTGGGGATGACTTCGACCAGCTTCGTGCAAAAGCCCGTGAGATGGGTGCGAAGACCAAGTTCTCCGCATCAGAGGCCGCCTCCGCGATGGAATATATGGCGATGGCCGGGTGGAAGACCTCCGACATGCTGGGCGGTATCGAGGGCATCATGAACCTTGCGGCGGCATCTGGTGAAGACCTCGCCACGACTTCGGATATCGTCACGGATGCCCTCACGGCCTTCGGTCTGTCTGCTTCAGATTCCGGTCATTTTGCGGATATTCTTGCCGCCGCTTCCTCCAATGCGAATACCAATGTGTCCATGATGGGCGAGACATTCAAATACTGTGCGCCTATCGCCGGTGCGTTGGGGTTCTCGGCAGAGGATACGGCAGAAGCCATCGGTCTCATGGCTAATAGTGGTATCAAGGCTTCTCAGGCCGGTACTTCTCTGCGTTCCATCATGAACAACCTTGCCGGTGAAGTGACCTTTGTCGGTGAGAACATTGGTGAGGTCACGATTGCCACAAGCAACGCAGACGGTAGTATGAGAAGCCTGAATGATATTCTAGCAGACTGCCGGGTGGCATTCTCCGGTTTGACCGAATCCGAGAAGGCATCCAATGCAGAAGCACTGGTCGGTAAGAACGCGATGTCTGGTTTCCTTGCCCTCATGAACGCCAGTCAGTCGGATATCGATAAGTTAAGCGGTGCCATCGAAAACTGCGATGGTGCGTCCGAGAGTATGGCGGAAACCATGCAGGACAACTTAAATGGTCAGCTCACCATCCTGAAATCTCAGCTGGAAGAACTGGCTATTTCTTTTGGTGATATCCTGATGCCGACTATCCGCAAGATCGTGTCGGCGGTGCAGCAGTTCGTGGACAAGCTCAACAGCATGGATGACAGCACCAGAGAAACGATCATCAAGATCGGACTGCTGGCGGCATCCATCGGTCCGCTGCTTATTGTTCTGGGTAAGACCATATCGACGGTCGGCACAGCGATGCGGGGATTCAGTTCGCTTGCAAAAGGCGTCCGGCTCCTCATCACGCATGTGGGCAGTGCCAGCGGTGTGTTCAGCAAACTGGGCGTGGTTCTGGGCGGTCTGTCTGGACCAGTCGTCGCAGTGGTGGCAGTCATCGGAACGCTGGTGGCGGCTTTCATGAACCTCTGGAACACTAACGAAGAGTTCCGTACTGCCATTACCGGCATCTGGAACGATATCGTTTCCAAGGTGAAAGGGTTCTGCGACCAGCTGACACAGCGGATCAACGGGCTGGGCTTTGATTTCAAGGATGTCACCGAGGTTCTGAAAGCGGTCTGGGATGGCTTCTGTCAGGTGCTTGCACCGCTGTTTGAGGGAGTTTTCCAGAATATCGCAACCATCCTCGGTGTGGTTCTGGATACCTTACTCGGTCTGTTTGATGTTTTCTCCAATGTGTTCTCCGGCAACTGGAGCGGCGCATGGGAAGCAGCAAAGGGCATCTTCTCCAGCATCTGGGACGGTGTGAAATCCATTTTCTCCACGACCCTTACTGCACTGAAGAGCGCACTGGATGTGTTCCTCGGTCTGTTCGGTACGGACTGGCAGACGGTCTGGGGCAGCATCAAGAGCTTCTTCGAGACGGTGTGGAACGGCATCAGCAGCTTCTTCTCGAATACAGTTTCTGCTATCCAGTCGGTAGCAACGACTGTGTTTACCGCTGTTTCGGGCTTCTTTACCACCGTTCTTACAAGCATCCAGACGACCTTCAGCACCATCTGGACTGCCATTTCTACGGCGGTTTCTTCTGTGCTGAATACGATTCATACCACGGTGACGACTGTGTGGACGGCAATCTCGACTGCGATTTCTACGGTCATGAATGCCATCAGCACGACCATCACTACGGTTTGGAATGGCATTTACAACACCATCAAACCACTGCTGGATGCGTTCAAGTACCTGTTTGAAACCATCTGGCAGGCAATCCAAATCCTGATCGGTGCGGCACTGACCGCTATCCAGACGAAGATCACTTCCATCTGGAATGCGATTGTCGCCTTTGTAACACCGATTTTGACGGGGTTGCAGACGACCTTCTCTACGGTTTGGACTGCCATCCAGACCGCAATCTCCACAGTGCTGACTGCGATTCAGACAGCCGTAACAACGGTATGGAACGCCATTGTGTCGTTCCTGTCTCCGCTGCTGACAGGCATCCAGACCCGGATGAGTACGGCATGGAATGCAATCAAGACAGTCATTTCGACTGTACTTTCTGCAATCCAGTCCACCGTTTCTTCCATCTGGTCGGCCGTCAGCAGCCGGATCTCCGGTGTGGTGAATGGCATCAAGACGGTGGTTTCTTCTGGCTGGAATGCCATGAAGTCCACGGTATCGACCCTCAGCAACAGCATCAAGAGTGCGGCGATGACCGCATTCAATGCCATGAAATCTGGTATTTCTACCACGATTTCTGGGATCACAACCACGATCACCAACGGCTTCAACAATGCGGTGTCCTTTATCAAGGGGCTGGCAGGGCAGGCGTTCTCGTGGGGTTCTGACCTGATCGGAAACATCGTGTCGGGCATCCAGTCGAGAATTCAGGATGTGGCGAATGCCGTGACTGGCGTTGCAGATAAGATCCGGTCGTTCCTGCATTTCTCTGTTCCGGATGAAGGACCTCTGGCAGACATGGAAAGCTGGATGCCGGACTTCATGCAGGGCTTGGCGAACGGCATCAACGCCAATACCAGCCTTGTGACTGCAGCGGCAGAGAACTTGTCCACTACGCTGTCTACTTCCATCACGAATTCCATGAGAGGAGTGGAGCAGGCATACAGCCAAAGCTGGACAGCCATCAGCCAGACGGTACGAACTGGCACGGCAGGCGTGAGTGCCGCAATGAAATCCGCATGGAGTTCCATCACGACCAGCACCAACAGCACCTGGAATAGCATCAAGTCCAGCATCCAGAACAGCTTCTCGGCCGTGAAGTCCAATGTGACCTCTGCAACGGCAGCGGTGAAATCTTCCATGACAAGTGCATGGAATGCGGTGAAATCGCTGACCACTTCCAGCTGGAACGGCATCAAAACGGTTATCACGACTGCATGGAACAGCATCAAGAGCCTTACGACTTCTTCTGTGTCTGCTGTCCGCACGACCGTAACCAGTGGATGGAGTGGGGTACAGTCTTCGACAAACTCTACCTTTAATAATGTGAAGTCCACGGTATCCTCTGCAATGTCGAACCTGCGCAGTACGGTATCTTCCGGTGTGGCAAGCATCAAGAGCAGTTTCAACTCCTTAAGTTCGATTGCTTCTTCGGCGTACCGCTGGGGTGCAGATATCTGTTCCCAGATGGCGGCTGGTGTCCGGGCAACCGCTGGTTCCGTGATCGCGGCGGCAGAAGCGGTAGCAGCAAAGGTCAGAAGTCTGCTGCACTTCTCGGTGCCAGACGAAGGTCCTCTGTCCGATGCAGGCACTTATATGCCGGACTTCATGAAACTGCTGGCGACCGGCATCAAGAAAAATGTCAAGTCGGTAGTGAAAGCTGTGCAGGGGCTTGCCGGTTCCATGAGTGATAACCTCACGAACCCGGTAGATTCCCTGGGCGACTGGATGGATTCTGTGGTCGGCAGTTTTGCCACCACGATCAAGCGAAGCCAGAGCGGTATCGGCAGTGCCGCAAGGGATGTGGGCAGCGGTATCCAGACTCAGCTCATGTCCGGGCTTTCCGGAGTAAAGACACAGTTCCAGCAGCTCTGGACAGATTTACAGGGCATCACCAAAGCCGCAGTTGGAAATATGAGCGATGAGGTGAAACAGGGATTTGCGGACATGAAAACTTCCATTGGAGAGTTGAGTTCTCAGACCAGTTCCCTTGGAAACGCGATCCGCAGCCTTGGCGATACCTTCAACTCGGATTTCCTAAAGAGCCTCGGAAACGGTATCAGCAAGGTCGGTGACACGGTCAATACGGTCACGGGTCTCGTGGACAAGCTTGACTCCATGAAGAACACCATCGGAAATCTCGGAAACACGATGCAGAACCTCGGCAATGTCCTCGGTACAGAAAACGGCGGCGGTCTGCTGTCCAATCTCGGCAGTTTCCTGTCGAAAATTGGCAGTGCAGACGGTGGGCAGATCGTGTCGAACTTTGGCAATCTGATCTCTGGGCTGACCTCCAAGATGGGTGGTCTGGGTCAGGGAATTTCCGGCATCATCTCGAAGCTGGGAAGCCTTGGCTCCAGCGGCAGTGGAATCCTGTCGAATCTGGGCGGTTTGCTCTCTGGTGTGGTATCGAAGATCGGCGGTTTAGGCGGCAGTCTTTCCGGTATCGTATCGACCATCGGTTCTTCGCTGGGAGGTATTGCAGGAACAGTCGGTACAACGCTGTCCGGGCTGCTCGGCTCGGTCGGTACGACGGTATCCGGTCTGGCAGCTGGTGCTGGTTCGGCTCTGGCTGGAGTAGCAAGCTCCGCAGGTGGATTCCTTGCTTCGGCAGGTACAGCACTTGCTGGCTTGGCCGGTCCGGCCGGTATCGCAGTGGCAGCAGTCGGTGGCATCGGTCTTGGACTGACCGCTCTCTGGAAAAACTGCGATGGCTTCCGGGAGGGTGTGACGAATATCTGGAACAAGGTCACTTCGGTGTTCACGAATGGAGTAAACGCCATCAAGAATGGAATCTCCAGTGCGGCGTCTGCCATTGGCAATGTAGCATCGTCCATCTGGGGCGGTATCAAGAATGTGGCTTCCTCGGCGGTCAGCTGGGGCAAAGACATCGTTGGCGGTATCGCTGGTGGTATCAAAAAGGGCGTCAGCTGGGTCGGCAATGCGGTCAAGAGTGTGGCAAGCGGTATCCGCTCGTTCCTGCACTTCTCGGTACCGGATGAAGGTCCTCTGGCAGATGCGGACACCTATATGCCGGACTTCATGAAGCTGCTGACTGGCGGCATTAAGAAGAACGAGGGCGGACTGATCAGCCAGATCAAGTCGATGGCGGCAAAGGTACAGCAGGGTATGGAGGGCATCGGTTCCTTCAGCTTGCCGGAACTGACCCTGCCGCATTTCGATGGCTCTGGCTGGAACTTCCCACAGGCGGCTCTGGCTGGAGGCGGTACGACCCGGACGACCAACCTTGGCGGTGTGTATATCACGGTCAACGGCTATAACGCCCGGAACGATGACGAACTGGCACAGACCGTTGCTGATAAGATCAACGGCATGATTCACGAAGATGACTCTGTCTTCAAGTAAAGGAGGAGATGCGTATGGGCTACAATGCCCCAAAGCAGACAGTATCACAGTTTCAGCTTAAAGGCAGATACGCCAGACAGTATCTGTCCTTTGCCGGGAAGTCGAGCAAAGACTTCCTATTATATTTGTCTGGACCCGGTGTGTATGATTCCCCGGCTGCGGATGTGGAGAGTACCTCTGTACCCGGTAGGAACGGAGACATCCTCACCGAGAATGCAAGAGCAGGCAGAAGAAGGTATCAGAATGTGGATATCAAGTATAAGGCGTTCTTCTTCAACGGTCTGCCAGCCAAGACCGCGGCAGTCAAGGCGTGGCTTCTGTCGCCGGTGGGGTATCAGAAGTTGCAGGACACCTACGACCCGGATTTTTTTCGGATAGCGGTCTGCAAGGATGCCCTTGCCTTTGATGTCACCGCCCAGAAAGCCGCAGAGATGGAGCTGACTTTCAACTGTAAGCCCCAGCGTTGGAGCGTAGATGGGCAGAGGAGTATCCGTCTGGAGAGCAGAGCAACCTTAAAGAATCCCTTTGCTTTTCCGGCACAGCCCATCTTCAAGGTCTACGGAGATTCTGGCGGCGAGCTGTATGTGGGAGAGGAGAAGATCACTATCCACAGCATCACGGACTATGTGCTGCTCAACTGCGAAACGCACAATGCCTACAATGCCGCCGGGTTCTGCAATGAGACCATCCTTTCGGATGACTTCCCGGAACTGCCGGAGGGCAAGACACAGATCACATGGACGGGTGGTATCACGGCGGTGGAGGTCATTCCACGCTGGTGGACGCTCTGAGAGGAGGTGCAGCCAGTGATCCCATGTTTGTATGATTCCAAGGAGACGAAGTTCGATCACAACGGCATCGGAAAGCTGGCAGATGCACAGTCCTGTACCGTGACTGAAAAGCGAAACGGCAGTTATGAACTGAAACTGGTCTGTCCAGCAGATGGCATCCATGCAGAGATGCTGGAAGAGGGGAATATCATCCTTGCCAAGCCATCGGATACCATGCAGAGCCAGCCGTTTCGCATCTACAAGATCACCACTCCCATTGACGGAAAGTTGGAGGTGCAGGCACGGCACATTTCCTATCAGCTGAACTTCATCACCGTGTCGCCGTTCTCAGTGAATGGGTGTGCGGGAGCAATGCAGGGACTGAAAAGCCATGCGGCTTCCGACTGCCCATTCGATGTCTGGACGGATGTGGATTCCAGTGCAACCTTTACGCTGGGCGTTCCATCGTCCTTCCGTAACTGTCTGGGCGGCATGGATGCTTCTGTGCTGGATATCTTCGGCGGTGAATTCGAGTGGGATCGCTACACGGTCAAGTTCCATAAAGCCAGAGGCGCAGACCACAATGTCCATATCATTTATGGCAAGAACCTGACAGATTTCAAAATGGAAAAATCCATCGAAAACACCATCACAGGTGTGCATCCATACTGGGTGGATAATGAAATCCAGGCGGTCATGGAACTGCCAGAAAAGGTGGTGCTGTTCAGTAAAAAATCCGTGCCGTACCAAAAAGTAACGGTGCTGGACTGTACCAGTGCATTTCAGGAAAAGCCAACCGAGGCAGCTCTCCGGGAATATGCCCAGAACTATATTGATACCACAGACCTGACGGAACCGGAGATCGATATCAAGATCGATTTTATCCAGCTTTGGAATACACCGGGCTATGAGGACATCGTGGAAGCGGAGCGAGTTTCTCTCTGTGATACGGTCCATGTGTATATCTCGAAGCTGGGTATTGAGGTCAGTTCCAAGGTTACGGAGACCGAGTACGATTCACTGCTGGAACGATACAACAGCATCACGCTGTCGAACTCCACGGTCAGCAGCCGAAATTCCTCGCTGACCGGTTCACTCAACAGCATTCGGAACACGGCGACCATCGCCTACGACACGGCGATTCGAGCTGAAACAGCGGTGGGAGAACAGATCGGCGGCATTTCGGCATCCATCATCTACGATGGCGCTCTTTTCGCGGCCCTGTTCGGACTTCATTACAAGAATGAGACGGACAGCAAGGGTAACACGACCCGGTACGCATTCAACGCAGCCACGCTGAAACAGTCAACAGTCGCATGGAAGAACAGCTCCGCCGGGTTATTCGTATCGACAGATGGGGGTAAGACCTGGGGCTATGGTTGGGAATCGGATGACACCGCAGTCAAAACAGCGATCCTTCTGGAACAGACCTTAAAGGAACTGGACGATCGCTACAAGAAAGCCACCGAGCTTTCCGAGGAGCTGCTGGAAGAACTGGATGAGCGGTACAAAACGGCGACCGCCATCTCTGCCGAGCTTCAGAAAACACTTGATAAGCGGTATGAAACTGCAAAGAAGCTGTCCAAAGAGCTGTATGAGGAACTGGATAAGCGGTATGGAACCCTCACAGAAATCTCAGACGATTTGCAGAAGGAGTTGGATGCGAAATATCAGCCTAGTATCCCTGTGTCTGAAACCGCGCCGGAGGCCCCGGCAGCAGATACCCTCTGGGTCGATAAGAAGAATCTGAGATTAAAGATGTGGGACGGAAAGCAGTGGCAGACGATTGGATATGAGCAGGAAGAACCCGACCCGGAACCAACTGATCCAGAGCCAACGGAACCAACCACACCTACAGAGCCAGAAAATCCAGATACCGAAGAGAAAAACACAGAGGGTGGAGACACCGAAAACAAAGAAGAAAGTGACACCGAGGAAGGAGGGGGTGCGTAATGGTCACAAGCATTTATCAGGAAGTGGAGCTGTCGCTGACGGAGAATCTCATCCCGGTGACGGTTCCAGTCAAGCAGTATGACAACAAAGCACGGAAAGTCCGCTGTGTTCTGTATAACAACTCGGTGCAGTATTCTGTGCCGCAGGACTGCATTGTTGCCTGTTCCGGCACCAGACCGGACGGTACGATCTTTCACTATACCAGCGAAACAGCATCTGACCTTGTGTTTGTCGAGAATGGAGCAGTCATCTTTACGATCACGGCTTTCATGACCGCACAGGCAGGGCGGTTTCCATTAGATGTTGTTATGCTCAGCACAGCAGGGGATGTCCTTGGTTCGTTCTCCCTCACCTTGAAGGTGGAACGGGCAGCCATCAACAATGGCAAGATCGCCACTTACACCTACGCCGGTGTGGTGGAAGCCATCCGAAAAGGACTGCTGGAAGTGTATATCACGGACGATGGCTATTTTGCCATTGTGTCGGAGGATGGGCTTGGTTTCAGCGATAAATCGGAGTCCAGCACCATCCAGAAGTTCATCGAGAATCTGTTGAACTGCACGATCACGGATGACGGTTATCTCGCTTTTACCACGGAAGATGGTCTGAAACTCATCTTCTCGATGGATGGAGATGGCCGGCTGATCGTAGATTTTGCAAACGGCTGATAGAGCCGGGAAAGGGGAAAATATGTCGGAATATATCGGCAACCGAATCGTCCCGCGCCACGATGGTGTATGGGACAAAGCAAAAGAATATGAGCCTCTTACCATTGTGTATGAGGAATCCACTGGCGACAGCTATATGAGCCGGAAACTTGTACCGGCCGGAACGCTTCTGTCGCAGGAGGAATACTGGGCGATGTGTTCCCGGTTCTCGGAGCAGATGGCTCTTTACCGCCAGAACACGGCAGATGATGTGGCACAGCTTCGCTCTGATACTTCCGCAGATGTTGCAACGCTGCGCAAGATGACGGCACAGGATGTGGCTGATATTACGCAGAAGGTGGATGCTGCCAACAGTGCTGTGGCTGCCAATAAGTCCGAGATGGACAAGACCGCAGAAACGCTGAAAGCCCAGATCGATGCCAATGTCAAGGCATCTACGGATAAGAACGCCAACTATGCACAGGAGCTGGTGGATGCCCGCGTGGACGATGCCGGGAAGACCTATTCCACGGCAGGCGATAATATCCGAGCCATCGGCAGGGTCCGTTCCATGCAGAATATCATGAAGAACTGGGTGATCAATAACGGCTTTGTAAACCAGAACGGCAATCTTGCTGCTTCTGAAAGCTGGCGTGCCGCGCACATGGTTCCGGTCAGCGGCGGTGCGATTCTGGTGGACGGTCAGTTCGGCTATATGAGCGGCCGGGACGACTATAACAATGTGGTCTGCTATGACATGGACCGTAAATACCTCGGCGGCTGCTTCCGGGCAGAGAGCGGCAAGGTGTATGACAACTATGTGATCACGCTGCTTCCGAACACTCGATTCATTTCCATTACCACCAATGAAAAGCTGTTCTCAAAGCTCTCGGTGTACCTGTATGACAACATGCTCCCTCTGCGCCTTTTGTCGAATTATGCAACGGGCTGGCAGTGGATGAATGGCAGTGTGGAGATCAAGTACAGCGGCAGCAAGGTGACGGTCACATTCCCGGAGGGAAAGGATGTGTATATCTGCCGTCGTCCGAATGGCATACAGTACGAACAGACGAAATTGGGCGCAGCGAACAGTATTTCGGTTGAATTTTCTACGAAAGGCTGGTGGGCAGTCTACTACGATGGCATGGAAGTGTCGGCAGATGAAGCCGGGGAAAAAATCGAAGTGCCGGTCATCAAGGTAGAAAATACGAGCGGAAGCTGGGGAAACCTGTTCACCCGGAACCGCTTTGTCTTCGCTGTGCTTTATGACGGCAATGTTGTGTATGCGGCTCCGTCTAACAGTGGGACGGTCATCAACGGCATCGACTATGGCAATCCTGCGAGGATTGCGTACAATGCGGTGACTCAGCATAAGTACCGCTCGGCGAAGATGTTTCTCTCTACCGGTCAGCTCACGATCGATACGGTCAACCGCACTATGCAGGTCACTAAGCGGATTCTGGCTGAAGTGGATAACGGCACTTACTACTGGATCGCTGTTGGCGAGGAGCCTGTGCCGATGCTGGATAGCGATGAAGCGGAAAAGCATCACATGCTGATCCTTGCCTATGATTCTGCCAAAGGCGAGATCAACCTGTATAGCACCACGCAGTTCCGGGAACTTGGCGCATTTGGCTATTATATTGCCGCATGGTATGAGAATTATTTCTGGTATCCGCACATGGGAGCGTCTTTCAGCATCGTGCTGAATGGCACGGAGTACAAAGCGGGTGCCCTGTTCGATGAGGAACGCCGTGATTCTTATATTGAGAAGAAGTACGAAGACCGTTTCCAGCAGCTTCGCTCTGACCTTGCTGGTAAGGACTCCCGTCACATGTATCTAGCAAGTGGCGGTATTACCATCGACCAGGATGCCGGTACGATTCAGGTCAGTACAAAGTGTCTGGGTGTGCCGGATACCTTCCACTATGCGTGGATCACGGCGAGCGATCCAGTAGAGATGGCGTTCAATACGTCGAATCCAGGCTATGGAATGCCGATGCGTATCCTCGCTTACGATGCCAGCACGAAAACCATCAACCTGTATGACACCAGTCTGTTCCGCAAGCTTGGAACAAATGGCTTCTATATCGCAAGCTGGTATCAGAGCAAGTTGTATAATCCGCACATTCATCCGGATTTCAAAATCGTCCTGAACGGTAAGGAATATAAGGCAGGCGACCTCTTTGCAGATAACGAGGCATCGTTCATCCCGAAACGCATTACAGACTATGTGCAGAAAGCTATCACCCCGGCAGTGGAAGATGACATCGTGACCCCGTCTCACTGGGACTGCATGGAAGGCCGTCAGCTGTCCATCTTCTATGACTGCCTGTCCCGTCACGATGGCAATGAGAATCTGTATGTGTTCGCGCGAGGCACGAATGCACCGAGCCTGACCCGGAACGAATACTGCATGAACTACACGCCGACTGCGGAGAGCACGGACTTTTCGCTGACCATCCGCCGTCTGGATGAAGACGACTGCCACATCGTTTCTTCCAAGCCGGTACAGGTGAAAGTCCACCATAAGCTGAAGGACAAGCTCACAAAAAATGTCTGCATCTGTGGAGATTCCCTCGTGGACAATGGTTCTGTGGCAACGGAAGTGTACCGGCTGCTGGCAGAGGATAATGACTGCGTGATTCATCAGCTTGGCACAAGAGGTCCGTCCGGCGGCAAGCATGAGGGACGCGGCAGCTGGACCTTTGCCCGCTATCTGGCAGACAGCGACTATGCAGGTAAGACGAATGCGTTCTGGGATAAGATCAAGGGCCGGCTGGATTTCCAGAAATACTGCGAGACCAACGGCTACGAGGGCATCGACTACTTCCTGATCGCACTCGGCACCAACGATGTGTCGCAGGGCAGTACCCTATACCGCACCGAAGCAGAAGTGCAGAAGTTCGTGGATCAGGCGAAACAGTTCATTGATGCGCTGCTGGATAAGGAAACGGGCTTCCCAAACTGCAAGATCGGCATCGGTCTTTGCGGTCCCGGCTCGGATTATTCCTACCAGTGCGGTTCCAGTATGGGCATCTTCCACATGAGCATCAACACGCTGAACCTCGCGCTCATCAAGGCATTCGATGCTGGAAAGTACCATAAGAATGTGACCTGCTTTGCACATGGTCTGCGTACTGACCGCCGTCTGGCGTTTCCGTATTCGGACAAGCCTGTATCGAGCCGATTCACAGAAACGAGCCGGACGCTGACAAACAGCATCCATCCTTCCGCAAGGGGCTACCAGGCGTGGGCAGACGGTTATTACTGCCAGATCCGTGCATGGCTGACCGAGGACAGTAAGTAAGACGGCATTTCGCCGGGAAAGGAAACAGTATGATGAATCGTCAGAAAATTCGGGGGGGGGGGACTATGTAACCCTTGATTTCCCCAAGACAGGACCTCCCAATCTGCTGGATGAACCGATAACAGCTGTAGCCGGAATTTTCCGGCAGAAGGGAGAATCCTATGTCTAAATTTATTGGAAGAAGAATCGTTCCGAAGCACGATGGTGTATGGGATATCAATAAGGAATACGAAGAACTCAGCATTGTTCTGGATAAAGCGTCCGGTGAAAGCTATATCAGCAGAAAGCCTGTGCCGGTCGGTACTGCGATCTCGGATGAAACTTACTGGATGCAGTATAGTCTTTATAGTGCGCAGATTGCAGAAGCTGTCCAGGAAATGGAAGCAACAGAAGCCCGCCTCACTCAGTATGTGGACACTGCAGAATCCAACATGAATAATCGGGTAAACGCTGCCGAAAGCCTTACTAACGGCAACAAAGCAGAACTGAACAGCCGGATGGATGCGCTGGATAAGCGTCTGGATGCCAATGTGTCTGCTTCGACTGACAAAAATCAGGACTATGCAGCTGAGGTTGTGGATGCACGAGTTGATGCTCACGGACATAATTATGCAAGCCTTGGTGCGGCATTGCGTCGCAGTGATGGTGCACTAAGACCAGACCTCAAAGTAGAAATTGGACTTGGCAAGGTAACTCTCAAAGGTGAATCTGACAATGAGAGTACTGGACAGGTAGAGAAAATCGTTGTAGAAGACCGATGTGTTGCAGCTGATGTCAGATTGACGTATGTGTACTGCAACAAGAATGGTTCTAATTTTATTCGAGGCTTCTTTACAATTCCCCTAGCAATTTTTCAAGAAAAGTATGCCGGTCATTTGCTGACAACTCAGATATATTCGTCTGTTGAATGTGATGTGCTGATGGGGTGGGGGTTCCTTACCAGTTATAAAAGAAATTACACTTTGCAGCAGGTGTTGCATCTGAAGAGAGGATATAATGAACTTCGCTTCGATTGCGCATCAGAGGAATTTAAAGCTCTTAAGATTGAAAGCGATTGCAAATACTTCTACCTGCACTATCTTTTTGGTGTCTATGATGACTGCAAAGTGCAGCCACCTACCGGTGAAGCCGTATTTCGCTTTTCTCTTTATGATACGACCGCACTGGGAGCAGCTCTTGTGGGTTACGATGCTGTGCCTGTGAGTTCTTTTTCTGGATATAGCCATGATGGGTACCATTCTCAAGAGGCTGTGCATGCCGAAAATTCAGATCAGGCTGAACAGGCAGGAAGAGCAGAATATTCGGAAAATGCAGGTGTAGTAAAAGCCATTCAGAAAATGGGATATGTAAGCAAAATTAAAACAGTTAGCGTAACTCTGAGTACGAGTAGCGTTTTAATGACCATCAATAAAGATACTCCAAAAGCTGGGGATGCTGGATTCAGCGTGAATCTTGGAAAACTGAATGCTCTAAAAGGAAAAGATGTTGTTGTTTATAGAGATGAAGCATTTCCTTTGAAAAGAATGGCTTTGAATGGCGGGCATTCTTGGGGTGGCGGAACCTATGTGGATGTGCAGATGCTTTTCAAACCTCTTAGAGATAAGTGGTTTGTAGCTGCATTTGATGAACTGTATGAGTGGCTTCTTCAGTCGGGCCTTGTGAAATCTGAATATGAGGATGACTTCTGGCTGATGTTTTACCGGAATGATTCGTGGGACTTATCTGGACTTACGGTAACGGCATATAACCATTACCGTGTTTTTCTGGGTGATCCGGAAAATGTTGTTTACAGTAGGATATGCACGGAATTAAAGAGTACTGTAGATGCATTGGACGGTAAATATTCCAGTATGGCTGAACAACTTGACACATTGGAATCTGATCTGGCAGGCATGAACAGAATGGTAGAAGCGTTGAAAGCGTCTAATCCATTATGGGGGAAGAAATGGGTTGCTTGTGGTGACAGCTTTACAGAAGGAGATTTTAATGGTGCGGCAGATTCTGACTGGAAGGACGCCGATGGAAAGAAAAAGGTTTATCCGTATTTTATTGGTAAGCGCAATAATATGACAGTCATCAATGAAGCAAAATGTGGAACGATTATGGCTCTGGATAAGAGCTATGTGGCAGACCCAACTAAGGTATCTATTACTACGAGAAATCCATTTTCATTGAATCGGTATAAAGCGATTCCGAAAGATGCGGACTATATTACGCTGTGGTTCGGCATCAATGATAGCGGACACACCAATCTAGGAGAACTGTCAGATACAACGAACCTTACCTTTTATGGGGCTTGGAATGTAGTGCTGGAATATCTTATTAAAAACTATCCGTTTGCAAAAATTGGTATTATCATTACAGACCGCGGTAGCGAAAAGTATCGACAAGCAACTAGAGATGTGGCTGTTAAATGGGGCATTCCGTATTTGGATATGATGGGAGATGATAAGGTTCCAGTGATGATGTATCGTGAAAACAATCTTGGTCTGTGCAAAACAGCAGGAGATCTCCGAAATAAAGCATTTATAGTGTCTGATACAAACTCTCATCCGAATTGGAGAGCACATGAGTATCAGTCCACATTTATCGAAAACTTCATGAGAAGTTTGTAAAATTTTCATCGTCCCTGCCAGACATACCTCCAAAGTGTCTGTTAAACGGTGTTCATTATAGAAGGAGTTTTTACACAGGACGGCATTGACCGTCTATTTTTATGCCCAAATGGGGCAGGAAAGGACAAGATTATGCAGAATGTGATCGATAAGATTGAATGGATGTTCGCAGGTCTGGGCGGTTTCCTGGGCTGGTTCTTCGGCGGCTTTGACGGCTTTCTGTATGCACTGGTGGTGTTCGTGGTCTGCGACTACTTCACCGGAGTGCTGGCAGCGGCCATCAAGCATGAGCTTTCTTCCGAGGTCGGCTTTAAGGGTATCGCCAAGAAGGTGTGCATCTTTGTGTTGGTTGGTATCGCAAATATCATTGACACACAGATCCTTCAGAATGGCGCGGCTATCCGCACCGCTGTGGTGTTCTTTTATTTGGCGAATGAAGGCCTGAGCTGTCTCGAAAACGCAGCAGTCATCGGTCTTCCGGTGCCGGACAAGCTCAAGGAGATGCTGGCACAGCTGAAGGAAGAGAAGAAGAATAAGGACGAGTAATCAATGGGGAGAGGTGCAACAGCCTCTCCCTGAATTTTTAGGAGGAAAGCATTATGAGTAAGAAAGAGTATCCCGCAAAGCTGACGACCGGCTATTACCGTGTGCGTGAAGTCTGGGAAGATGAAGCCTCTCAGCTGGGTGCGTACCGTCTGCTGGCGAATGCGAAAGCCAAGTGCGATGAGAACCCCGGCAGCCGGGTATTCGACAATGACGGCAATGTCATCTACCCGGAGGAAGCTGTACCAGTGACCGGGGCAGAGGAGAGCGAGGAGCAGTCGGTTCTGGATGAGCCGGAGGAGAAAGAGGCAGAAGAACAGCCGAAAGAAGATACCCCGGCGGATAATCCTGAGAAGGTCGAGGAGAAGGAGGAAGCCACTGTGGATGAGAACGAGTTTCCGACCGCAGAAGAACTTCCGGCCACGATTGCCTATGGCAAGCTCAAGACCCTCATGAACATCCGCAAAAAGCCCAGTCTGGATGCGGAGGTCGTAGCAATCTACAAGAAGAACACTCTTGTGGAAGTCATTCAGTTCTGCGATGGCTGGCTGAAGATCAAGTGCGCAGTGGCAGAGGATGGTGTGGCGTATGTCCTCAACAGCGCAGACACCTATGCTTTTACTGCCAGCAAGATCTATACCGTTGTTCCCGGAGACAACCTCTGGCAGATCGCAGAGAAAGAACTGGGGGATGGCAACCGCTGTGCAGATATCCGCACTCTGAACGGTCTGACTTCCAACGCCATCCGGGTCGGTATGAAACTGCTGATTCCCTAACAACAAAATAACCACAGCACAAGGCTCGGAGTGATCCGGGCCTTATCTTTTTTTAAGGAGGATTTCATTATGGGATATACCAATAGTCCACTCGTTGTTTACACCAAGCTCTCCCCGAACCATTCCGGGCAGAGAACCCACAGCATCGACCGTATCACACCGCATTGTGTAGTCGGCCAGCTTTCTGCGGAGAGCATCTGCGGCTGTTTCACCAGCACGAGCCGTCAGGCAAGCTGCAACTACGGCATCGGCACGGATGGTCGTGTGTCGCTTTGTGTCGAGGAAAAGAACCGCAGCTGGTGTTCGTCCAGTAATGCCAATGACCAGAGGGCAGTCACCATCGAATGTGCCAGCGATATGAGTGAGCCGTATGCCATGAACAGTGCGGTATATAACTCGCTTATCAAACTCTGTACCGACATCTGTCAGCGCAATGGTAAGAAGAAGCTCCTCTGGCTTGGGGATAAGAACAAAACACTCAATTACACCCCGGCTGCGGATGAGATGGTACTGACCGTTCACCGCTGGTTTGCCGTTAAGTCGTGTCCAGGAGACTGGCTGTATGCCCGTCTGGGAGATCTGGCCGCAAAAGTTACGGCCGCACTGGGAGGTTCATCCTCATCCGGTATGCAGGCAACTTCTCTGAAGAATCTCTCTGAAGCAGAAGCAGTAGCAAAGATCGGTCCGCTGTTTACTGCAAACCAGAAAACCACTGGCATCCTTGCCTGTGTGTCGATGGCGCGGTTTATTCTGGAGTCTGGCTACGGTAAGAGCGAATTGGCACAGCAGGCCAACAACTGCTTTGGCATGAAGACCTCGCTGTCCGGGAACAGCTGGAGCGGCAGCAGTTGGGACGGTAAGTCCGTCTACACCAAGAAAACACAGGAGCAGAATGCGGATGGCTCGATGGTCACAATTACCGCTGACTTCCGCAAGTACGCCTGTGTCGAGGACTCCATTGCCGACCATGCGGCATATCTGCTTGGTGCGATGAATGGAAGTAAGAAACGCTATGAAGGTCTGGCAGGCTGCACCGATTACAAGAAGGCTGCTCAGATCATCAAGGATGGCGGGTATGCGACCAGTCACACCTATGTGCAGAACCTCTGCAATATCATCGAGCGTTGGAATCTGACACAGTACAATGCCACTGCCGCTGGCACTACGGTTTCCGGCTGGTATCGTGTGCGTAAGAGCTGGCAGAATGCGTCCTCTCAGAAAGGTGCGTTCCATGACCTTGCCTATGCGAAGCAGTGTGCGGATCAGAATCCGGGCTACTTTGTGTTCGACCCTGACGGTAAGGCAGTTTATCCTGTGACCCAGACCGCATCTGTGCCGTATGCAGTCCGTGTGTCCATCAACGACCTCAATATCCGCAAGGGTCCGGGTACGAACTATGCGAAGACCGGTTATTACACCGGAAAGGGTGTGTTCACCATCGTTGCGGAATCCGCTGGTACTGGTTCCACGAAAGGATGGGGCAAGCTGAAATCCGGCGCAGGCTGGGTCGCACTTGATTATTGCGCCCGCATCTAAAACAGTCCCCGTCCTCCTTGGGCGGGGCATACATATGGTGCAGATACGACAATAATCCGTCCGATTATTCTCCGTCTTTCTGCACCGAAATTACTTGATAATATCACGAAACAGAGGGAATATGTGACTGGCCAAAGAGAAGAAAAAAGGGCAGGAAAGGAGCGAAAACTATGAGTACTGGTACGGATTTTCTTGCAAATTTGCAGAAAGCGACTGTGAAGAATACAGTGCAGCAGAAACAGCAAAAGAGAGTGAATGCATCCGCTGTGGATGTATCGGCTTTACTGGAAGCTGCTCTCAGGCAGAAGAAACCTACAGAAGCTGTGGTAGATGTTCGTCAAAGTGCGGATGTCGCTACAGCTTCTTTTTTACCACCAACTGACACGCATCAAGGCAGGCCTACTCAACAAAAGCCGAAAAGCGTATCAGATAAAAAACAATCGACCTCAAAATCAAAAGACATTGTGGATGCTGGTATCACGGCACTTATCCAGAAAGCTCTGGATGCTAAAAAGGTCATGGAAGAGCCGGACATTGCAGAGCGACTGCAGGCCAGCAGGGAGAGTGAGTTTTCAAGACTCTTCATACCGGAAGAACCACAGGAGAACAAATTCATTTCGACGGCGGCATTCCGCGCTACGAAAAAGAAAGTGGGAAAGCTGAATGTGGCGGCTTACATCCGCGTCTCTACGGACATGAGTGATCAGGAAAACTCCTACGAAACGCAGGAGAAGTATTTTAACCAGCTGATTCAAAGCAATCCGGAATGGAATGCAGTCGGTGTGTACTCCGATTACGGCATTTCCGGCACTTCCAAGGAAAAGAGAACGGGATTCCGCAGACTGATGCGTCACTGTAAAGATGGGAAAATCGACCGCATTGTGTGCAAGTCCATTTCCCGATTTGCCAGAAACACGGCTGACTTCATGAGTGCCTTGGATACCCTGCATGACTGCGGAGTGACGATTCTATTTGAAAAAGAAAATCTGGATACGGCAGACCCGACCAGTGACTTCATTCTTACGACGCTGGCTGCTATTGCGCAGGAAGAAAGCCGCAGCATTTCCGGTAATATCCGACAGGGCAATAAGATGCGATTCCCGAAAGGGGACGTTCCCAACAAGATCATGTACGGATATCGCTACAACGGGAAGAAGGTCACCTCCGAGAGCGGATATGAATATAAGGACATCGAGATTGTGGAGGAAGAAGCTAAGGTCGTCCGGCGCATTTTCAATGAAGTCGTGGAAGGCAAAGCCTATACGGAAATTGCAAGGGGACTGAATCTGGATAAGATTCCTGCTCCGGAAACAAATGCGGTGAGGGCCAGAAAGCGCAATTCCAAGAAAGGACAGCTCAACAGTGACTTACAGGATGGATGGACGGGAGGGCATATTACAAGAATCGTCCGTGCCGAGCGGTATATGGGAGCAGTCCTCATCCAGAAGAAGTTTACTCCGGATTATCTGACCCATGAAGTTCGGGACAACAAAGGGGAAGTCCCACAGTATTTTGTACGAAACCATCATCCGGCAATCATTGATGAGGAATTGTTTCAGAAAGCGCAGGAGGTCGTAAAGATAAACAGCGAACTGTATAACAGGACAAGATTTCCCAAGAAGCCGAGAGCGTTTTCCCAAAGGCTTATCTGTGGGGAATGCGGTCGGTTCTTCCATGTGACGAATGCGAACAACAATCCGATTTGGAGATGCCCTACGAGCAGCCAGACCACAGGAAAGTGCATCTGCCATGCGGAAAAAGTGTACGAGGAACAGGTTGTCCGCGCATTCCGCAAGGCGATTCTGGAGAGATTCCGGCTGACAATAAAGCCCATCCACGACAACGTGGCTGTGGCAGATATCATGAGTGGCCGCTTCAAAGAGCAGTATGACAATTTCACGCCGGAAGCGGATTCCTTTGTGAGCCAGATGATTGCGAGGTTGGAAAGCATCCAGAAGTTGGACTTCATGGAACGTGACCGTGCTTTTTATAAGAAACAGATTGCCGCTGCCCACGCCAGCGTGGAAAGTGCCAATAAAAAGATTCGGCTTCTGAAGAGTCAGGTGGATGTGATGCAGACTCGTTTGGAAATTCTCGGAGATGAGATGATTGACCCCGCGTCTATTGAGGAAAAGAAAAAGCTCATTGGAAAGCTGGAGCAGGATGTTCAGAAAGACACGGACACGGAGCAGAAGCTGACTGAACAGCTCGACTACATGGAAAATTACTGGGAAGAACTGGAGAGTGACTATGAACGCAGGGAGAAAGCAATTGAGTGGATGAAGAATCTCCCGGCGGGGCGGGATGGTACGGTGGATTTCTTAAATGAAGTGACCGAAGAACACTGCAAGGCGTTCATTCTTTCTATCACCATCCATTCGCCGTTGAAGTTTACGGTCCACTGGTTCGACGACACCAAGACCGAGGTACAGATGGATTCCAATATTGAAGATTACCGCAATACCGCCAGCTACTACGACGGTCATACGATGCGAGATGGCAGCCAGCGGAAACGGTATGTGAAAAAATAAGAGCCAGTCATAAGGCTGGCAGAAAGGGGCAGATTATGACAAGACAAAAAGTAGATGTGATTCCCGCCAGTGTACGTTCGGTACAGAACGGCGGTCAGCTCAAAAGCCAGACCAATATCCGAGTGGCAGCCTACTGCCGTGTCTCCACGGGAGATGAGAGCCAGCAGACTTCCTACACGACCCAGAAAGCATTCTACAAAGACCTCATCACTCGGAAACCCGGCTGGATTTTTGCTGGCATCTATGCAGATGAAGCAAAGTCTGGTACGAACCGAGAGCATCGTGAGGAATTTAACCGCATGATGAAGGACGCGATGGATGGCAAGCTGGACTACATTGTTACGAAGTCCATTTCCCGATTCGCACGAAATACCATCGACTCCCTGACCTGTACCCGTGAGCTTCGACAGTTGAAGCCGCCCGTGGGTATCTACTTTGAAAAAGAAAATATCGACACGCTGGATGCCAAAGGCGAACTGATTTTGACGATTCTTTCGGCTTTGGCACAGGATGAGAGCCGTTCCATTTCGGACAATATCCGCTGGAGCATCCAGAAGAAGTTTCAGGCTGGTGTTCCGCACATCAATCTGAAGCGGATGCTGGGGTATGAGCTGGGGCCTAATAAGCAGTGGGTCATCGTGCCAGAGCAGGCAGAAATCATCCGGTACATTTTCGACCGCTATGTGAAAGGACAGACGGCGAATAAAATTGCACGGGAACTGAACCAGATGGAGAAGCTCACGGTCAACGGGAAGAAGTGGAGAGCAAGTTCCATTCTGATCGTCCTGCGGAATGAAAAGTATGTGGGCGACATCGAGATGCAGAAGACCATCACCAAAGACTTCCTGACCCACCGTTCCAGCATCAACAAGGGCGAGGCACCCCGTTACTATGTGAAAAACCATCATGTGGGCATCATCGACCGTGTAACTTGGGACAAGGTGCAGACCATGCTGTTCGAGAAGCCGAGGACGGACATGACCAAAGGCCCCGGCAAGAAAAAGGTAAAGAGCATCAAAGGTTCTCCATTTGGAAACCTGCGCTGTGGTGCAATTTTGGAGAACGGACCGGATGCCGGAAAGCCCTGCGGTGAGGGATTCTTCCGTGTGACCTACACGGGAGTGGCAAACGGTTATACTGATGAGCGGAGCTTACAGGCGACCGGGGAGGATACCGGAGAGTATCTGGAAAAATACACCTATTCCTATCCAGTCTGGCGGTGTAAGAGAAAAGTTGGAGAGAGGGATGGTGAACCGCCGAAGAATGGTACACCCGACCAGAAAGCGTATTGCCGGAGCAAACTTGGACGCTTGTCGGATGAGGAACGCAAAGCCGCTGATGAGCGGTGTCCATCGGAAGTCTACCATGAATGTGCGCTGGAACAGAGCTTCATGGAACTGCTCTACAGCATGAAGCGTGATTATGAACAGCACGGAGACGCTTCCATGATCGTGACCATGTTCGATAACGCCTATGAGCAGGCTGTCCAACTGGCAAACAACAGCAGTATCTCGGTACAGAGGATGGCGACCGTAGAGAACCAGATTAAAGAGATGGAAGAACGCCTGCAGGATGCTATCAGCCATCAGGTGGCGGCTCTTCGGGAAGCTGCTCTGGAGCAGAGTGCGGAACTGAACGAAGCCCTTTCCAATGGTGAGGTGACCATTGATGATATCGACATGGACATCCGAAGCGGACTGACACCGGGTAGTATCGGAGTGAGCTTCTATGGGACGGAAACGGAGGAAGGCTCGGAAGCCCAGATTTATACGGAGCTTGTGAATGACCTGCAGGAACGCTTGCAAACACTCAGGCAGGAACGGCAGACTATTGAAGAAGAGCAGGGTGTTCTGGCCATCATGAAGAAGAACTTTGAATACTTCCTCGCCTGCCTGAAAGAACTGCCGGATGCCAATGCAAGTGGGATGCCCCTGAAAGTCAACGGGCTGGATGTACAGGGAAGCCTGATGCGAGATGCCGAGGGAAAGCCAATTGAGGGAAAGACCGCTGCCGTCCACAATGGAAAAATCAGGTTGACGCCTGAGCGGATTGCGGAAGCCCCCGATATGCTTCATTTTGAAAAAGGTATCTACTGTGCTTTCATTGAAAGTGGAGTATTGCAGGGAGATGTGGCGACCTACAAGACAAACTTCGGTGTGACACTGACTTCAAAGGGTAACCGTAGAACACTCACCAGCTTCATGGGCTATAAGCGGAGTGACCTGAACGGCAATGTGGTCTACATTGATGCCCCTTACAAAGTGTACGGATTCAGCATTCAGTACCGCCGGTATCTGACAACCGCTGCAAAGCGTGAGAGGAAAGAAGCAGTATAAGGATGAGATATGACCCTGCTGGGTGTGGCTTTTGTGGCTGCATCTGGCAGGGCCTTTTTTGTTTGTGGGAGATTTTATTCTTTTTTACATGTGGGGATTGCTATGTGCAGAGATCTGTTATATGTTGTGGGTGACGAGGAATACACATAGCAGGAGAGATGACGATATGAAAAAATTATCGTGGTTATCGGTAGAGGATTATGGAACAACACCATTGGAAGTGATAATCGTGAGTGCAATGAAAGGGTATCTGGGAGAAATGCCAGAGAGTAAAGCATTGAAAAAGATCGAGGAAGTCTTTGACCCAAAGGTCATCCGGCTGTTCGGTGACGATGGCGCACCAATGCCCGTACAAAGCACTGTTGACGGTGCAAAATTCGCTGCATTCATCGACGAGGCAGTAGCTGATGTGGTGAAACGAATGGAATCGGACATGAGCGACATCGGGCAGATTGCACTGGAGGCTTTGCGAGATATAGACGGGAAGGTGATCGTTGAAACGATGAGTCCTGAGTTTGTGAGCTTCCTAGGGGATGTGTATAGAAGTTTGAAATTTGACAAATAAAAACGGAAAACCCGTTGATATTTTCTGGCGATAGGGGTATAATAAGATTGCAAGAAAATAAAAACGATAAATCCGTTTTTAGAAGGGAGAATGATACATGAAAATACTCCGTATCACCGCACAGGGACTTCCACTGTTTAAAGAAAACCTGGATATCTGTTTTTATACACAGCAGCGCGTAAGTGAGGATGATAAGTGTAGTCTATATAATTTGATTGATAACTATTATCTTCACACTACCAATGCGTTTATTGGAATCAATGCGTCTGGTAAGACCTCTGTGTTAAAGGTTATCAATTTGGCTCTGAACATTGTAAAGAATGAGCCCATTAATCATGTAGAGGCAAAAACTATTCTTGGTGGAGCAAGAGAAGCTACGATTTGCACTTATTTTTATGATAATCGTAAATATGTCTGCTGCCTAGAAACTGTAATTACGGCAAAAAAAGCAAAGGCAGGAGATTATGTGTATTCGATCCTGTCCGAAAGACTGTGGGAAAAATCAATTGTCAGTATCAAGTCGAAGAAGTATTTGACGGATTTCACCGGAATGGAGCCTGTGGCATCGCGTAATAGCGATGAAGCATATCTTTCAGATGATGTCAGCTTTATCATTGCACATAATAAAAAAGCAAATGATACGGTGGAAGTGTTTAGCTTACTTTCTTACACGAATGTGAATGTGCTTCCCTTTACTGAGGATATTCCATTGGAAGTGATTGCTTTTCTGGACCCAACCATTGAAAAATTGTGCTTCGAGCAAACAGAGGGAAAGACATTTATCCATTTGAAATTCCGAAATGAAGATGAAATTGTTTTAAACAATGCAGTGGACCTTGAGCAGTATCTGTCTTCCGGTACAATCAAAGGTATTATTACATTCTCAATGGTGAAGGAGGTACTTCAATCTGGTGGATACTTGCTGGTAGATGAAATTGAAAACCATTTTAATAAGGAAATTGTAACAACACTGATTCGTTTCTTTATGGATAGCCGACTTAACAAAAAAGGTGGAACACTGATTTTTACAACACATTATCCAGAGTTGTTGGATGAATATGACCGCAATGATGGAATTTGTATCGTAAGAAACCGTAATGGCATCACAGTAGAAAACCTGAGCTATATATTGAAACGTAATGATATTAAAAAAAGCGATGCATATCAGAGTGGATTTCTGGAAGGAACGACCCCTGCGTATGAGGCCTATATGCGCTTGAAGAAGAACCTGGCTGCTTCAATTCATTAAGGAGGCGGCAGAATGGAATTGGCAAAATATAAGGCGTGTATCTGCGAGGGTTCGGCGGAGGCTGCGATTATCGATATACTGGTCGATAATGACCTTTTGATCTTTACCAGAGAAGAAATGCTCAATGAAGAAGTTATCCGATGCAGGAACGCAAAGAAATTTGAGGAACGTTACTTACGTAAGGAATTTGCAGATCAGGTTTCTGTCATACGGATTCTAGATTCGCGCAGGGAAGAATTTCGACTCAGCAAGGCATACGAAAATAAGATTGATGTTATTAATGTCATTACAGCTCCCGAAATAGAAATGTTGATTATCCATAATGAGGGAGAGTATGAACATTTTAAGCGTTCTGGGAAGAAGCCGAGTGAGTTTTGTAAAGTGAATCTCCGTATGCATAATGTAAAGTCGTATGAATTCGTGAAAGACTATTTTAGTGATCCACAAACACTGGTGGGGGCGATTAAAGAATATCGTAGAACCGCAAATATCCCAAATGGAGAATACTGCTTGTCTGACTTGCTAAAGCAATGAGAAACGGCAGTCATGTACAAGGCCACAGGAGATATAAGAAAAGAAGCGCATAATTGAAAATAATTGGCCCACTGGCGCACTGTGTAGAATCCTACATGGTACGTTGGTGGGTTTCTTTTTTGCCTTACCCGCATGAACCACAGACAGCACCTCGGTGTGATCCGAAGTGCAGCTGTGGCTTATGCGGGCTTTTTTGTTATATGGTCAACGAGTTACAAAGTCAGATGCCTAACCCGTATAAAATCGCTTTCATCTCCTTTACCATCCGGGTGAGGATTTCCTGTTCAGTTGCATTGCAGTCCAAAAGCAGTCGGTGAATCTCCGTATCAGCTGTAGAGGTGGAATGCGTCAGGCTGTCTACGAGAAGGTCGTCTGCCGATACATTCAAGATATTTGCAATCTGCACGAGAGATTCCAAACTGGGCTTACTCTTTCCGAGTTCAATGTTGCTGATGTGCTTATAGCCAACCTCACACCTGAAAGCGAGTTCTTCCTGTGATAAATTTCCTTTGTTCCTAAAATTGGCGATGCGCTGTCCAAGCGCAGTATAGTCAATTGCCATACAGTCCTCCTTATGGTTTACCCGCATAAGGCTGATATGATTATCTCGCAGGAGAAAATGTATGGCAACAGAGTGAGGACACTCTAAGACCGCAGAGCCACTTACCCCTATCAGTAGTGTGGTCTTAGCCTGTTATTCCACCTGATAGGTGGAATTTTCGACTTCATTCCATCTGACAGGTGGAAGTCAAAGCACCGCACATATTCTATAATATAAATGTAGTAAAAGACTGCAATTGGAAAGGAAAGACAATGGCAAGTAAAGAGCAAGTGGGGATTCTTACATTATATAGTGATGTACAGGCGACTTCTGTTCGCTGGCTGTGGTATCCGTTCATTGCAGTTGGAAAGATTACATTGCTTCAAGGCGACCCCGGTGACGGAAAGTCCACAATGATGATGAATCTGATTGCCGGTTTGTCCAATGGTGGGAGCCTCCCGGATGGTAAGCCGGTCGGGATGCCACAGAGGGTTATTTATCAGTGTTCGGAAGATGGCGTTTCGGATACCATCAAGCCTCGGCTGGAAAAGTGCGGAGCCGATTGCAGGAATGTGGCGTTCATAAATGAAGAAACCTACAGTGGGCTGACGCTGGATGATGAACGTATCCGGCAGGCTATTATAGAATTCCGGCCGAGGCTGGTAGTCATCGACCCGATACAGGCGTATCTCGGAAGTGACTCTGACCTCCAGATTGCAGGCAGAGCCAGAAAGTTGATGCAGCGTCTTGGAATGTGGGCATCCGTATATGATTGTGCCATTGTGCTGATCGGCCACCTCAACAAGAAAGAGGGAACAAAAGGTCTGTATCGGAGTCTCGGCAGTATCGATGTGGTGGCGGCTGCCCGGAGTGTCCTGCAGGTGGAGAGAGATCCAGAGAACGCCGATATCCGCATCGTCCGGCAGATAAAGAACAGTCTGGCTCCATCCGATGGTGAAATCCGGTTTTCGATAACAGCAGAGCAGGGCTTCAAATGGCTGGAATGTGAAGTTGCACCAAATCCGGCAGCAGAGCCGGAAGCACCAAACTTTGAATCGAAAGCCGAGAAAGCGGCCTATCTGATTAAGAAACTGCTTTCAGAGGGTGATATGAGATCCAGAGAAATCTACATAAGGCTGAGCGATGAAGGTATCAGCCGCCGGACAGCAGAAAATACAAAGAAAGAACTCGGCATCCGGAGTTACCGGAAGATGCGACAGTGGTACTGGAGCATGAAGCCGGAGGAATGAGAGGAAGCAAATGATAAGCAGTGGAGCAGAAGCGGCAGACCGCAAGCAGAGAATCAGAGACAGATATAAAGGCGTGGATACTTCTGAGTTGGAAGTCATCCCGGCAAAAACTGTGGAGGGGCTTGGAGAAAGCACCTCTATCCGTCGTGTTGCCGCTTATGTCCGTGTTTCCACTGATAATGATGAACAGACTTCTTCGTATGAACTTCAGAAAAATTATTACACGGATTATATCAAGGCACAGCCGGGATGGGAATTCGTTGGAATCTATGATGATGAAGGCATCAGCGGTACATCATTGGAGCATCGCAAAGGAATGCAGCAGCTGATCGAGGACTGTAAGGCCGGAAAGATTGACCTGATCCTCACAAAGTCCATCGCCCGTTTCGCCAGAAACATTGTGGACTGTCTTTCTGTCATTGAAACACTGAAAAATCTTGACCCGCCCGTGGGTGTAAAATTTGAAGCGGACAACATCTACACACTGGACAGTAACGGCCGCATGATCCTGACGATTTTGGCATCCTTGGCAGAGGAAGAATCTCATTCCAAGTCTATCATTATGAACTGGTCCATTGACCGCAGGTTCAGCCGTGGACTGTTCCTTACGCCGGCTCTGCTCGGATATGACCAGGACGAGGATGGCAGCCTTGTGGTGAATCAGGACGAAGCACAGACGGTGAAGGTGATTTACTATCTGTACCTGAACGGATTTTCTTTCACTGAGATTGCAGAACTTCTGACAGAATATGGCCGGAAGACAAAACTGGGGAACACGGAGTGGAATCCCGGCACTCTTGCAGGAGTCATTGCTAATGAACGCCATTGTGGGGATGTATTGGCAAGGAAGACCTTCACACCGAATTTCCTGACGCATAAATCAAAGAAAAACAATAACGACCGGACGCAGTACCGGCAGAGAGATCATCATGAGGCAATTGTGTCTAGGGAAGTCTATAATGCGGCAAATCATCTGCGGGCATCCCGGAGTTATACAAAGAAAAATCGCCCACTGCCAGTCCTGAGTGTGGTGGATGATGGAATCTTACGCGGATATGTGCCGTTTGATAAGGACTGGACTGGTTTTTCGGCAGAAGAATACCGGGAAGCATCTGAAAGCGTCATGCGGGAGCCGGATGATTCTGTTGTGGGTGATGTGAAAAATCGGCTTAATTTGACAGGATATGAAGTTGTGCGGGCACAGTATTTTGCTACTTTACAGAATCCGGCTATGACGATCTCCAATGGTAAGCTGCGTTTTAATACCGCCTGTCTGAGAAAGTTTGAAGATGTGGAGTATGTAGAACTGCTCCTGAATTCGGTTGACCGCTGCGTTGCAATCCGTCCGTGTGAAAAGAGTAATCCCAATGCGATCCGCTGGGGTCGGCTGAAAGAAGGACGCTGGTGTGCCAGCACACTTGGCTGCCGTGGCCTGGCAAAGACTCTTTTTGACATCATGGAGTGGGATGAAGACCTGCGTTATCGGTTCCGTGGGCAATTCGTGGAGGACGGCGATAATAAGCTGATGCTCTTTGAACTGGATGAGCCGGAGATGATCAAGGTTGAAGAAATCGTTCTGCCGCCAAAGGAAAACACCGAGGATGCAGAGGGCGAAACGGTCAAAAAAACGATTTACATTTTCCCGCCAGAATGGGCAGGTACTTTTGGAAAGTCGATCACAAGTATTGCACAGGTCGGGATTTTACAGCAGGAAAATTACTCTGGAAACTGGGATGTACTCCGGCCGGCAGCAGAGATAGAAGAAATGAATACTTTTACCGCAGATGGTCTGAACGCTCTGCTCCATGAAGCGGAAAAAATAATGGAAGGATGGACTGACACAGATGAATGAAAATACGAACGCCATGCCGCCAGAAGAGCAGGCAGAAAATGATAGAGACGCAAGAGCGGAAGAATTAGAAAGTACATTTTCCTATGACGGATACCAGGTCGTGCGGAAGGAGCTGTTTGCACATCTTCGTGACCCCGCGATCGTGATCCGCAAGGACAGCATCACATTTAACATGGCCTGCATCACTGGGCTGGAAGATGTGGTTTATGTACACGTCATGTTCAACAGTGATTTGAAGCGTATTGTTGTACGCGGCTGTGATGAAAATGACAAGGATGCCCTGCGCTGGTGCATCGCCAAGCCGGATAAACGTAAAAGCCGGAAGATGACCTGCAAGCCTTTTTCAGAACTGGTGTATAAGGAAATGGGCTGGGATACCGAATGCCGGTATAAGATGCTTGGATACAGAATTTCATTTGAAGGGGAAACTCTGTATGTTTTTGACCTGCTTGTGCCGGAGATCTTCCATGAAGGCCAGAAGCGAAAAAATGAAACAGACCAGAAAAATGCGCAAGAGACAAAGCCTGCAAATACCAGAAAGGGATTTTACCCAGATGATATTGCGGGTACTTTTGGCGTACCTGTAGAAGAACATCTGAAAGAATCTGAAGTTAAGCAAATGGATGGCTATGTATCAGTGGGGATGCTGACGGGTAAGACCGTCCCCGACACCGGGCTTGATTAAAACGGCCACCAGGACTCCAAGGGGGAAGTGCGCCCATTTTTAAGGAGGGGAGAGTAGTGAACGAAAGAATATGGAACCAGCGGATGCTGGGTCTGACTTTTAATGTCGAGGATGGAAGAATCACAATCTTCCGCAGCACGTTGGAAGCATTAGGCTGGCCAACCCACTATCGCTTTCTGTACAACCGAGAGGCAAAACAGGTAGCTGTGCAGAACTGTACGGCTGAGGATGCAGGAGCTCATAAGACACCGAAGCTGACTGTGAGCAACAGCTGCGAGATCAAGTGCGTGGCGTTGGTGCGGATGATCTACCGGGACATGCGGTGGAACCGGAACAATACATATCGTCTGGAGGGGAAAAGCGTCCCCAGACAGCAACTTGTGAGTTTCGATCTGGACATTCCGTTTTTGGTGGAAAACGGGAAAGCTCTGGACGAAAATCCAAGTCCCACAAAGCCCCTGTGTGGCGAAGAATTGTCCGCTGCGGAAAGTTCCTCGGCCTCGCCAATTAAACGCGACAGTGGGGCGCTGTGAGGGGTGTGTGGCGAAGTCGGCAAAAGGCAGCCAATCGGGTCAGAATCCAGGATGCTTGCAAGGCAGCAAGGTGGAAGGTGACCGGGTGGGCAGGCGACAGTGCGGACAAGTCTACTCAACAAAACAGTGATTATAATCACTCCTGACAAGTCTACTCAACAAGTGAATAAAATCACTTTTGTACCTATGAACGATAAAAATAAGTGATTAAGCTCATTTATGGCTATTGGAAATAAGTGATTATGTTCACTTAGAAAAAGTGAGCTTTTTACGCCACCCAGAGTTTTGGGTGAAGCTATCATTTGGTAAAAATAAGTGATTATAATCACTGAAAATCTTTACAAACTGAAATAAGTGAGCTTAATCACTTATAAAGAAAAAAGTGAATGTTTCACGCTCTGATGTACTTTGAGGTCGTCGATTAGTCAATAATCGGCGGCTTCTTTTTTATGCCTGGAAAAGCGGGGATGTAGCTTCATATGGCAATATGTGAGCTTTATACACCACCGTCGAGCAACTTCTCCGAACAAATTTGAGTGCAGAAATGTCTACTCAACAAACCGTATTGACGTAGCATAGTCGAAAAGAACCTGTTTTGCACACTATATAGGGTGCTGAAATTGGTTGTATTTCATAACTATTTGAACTGTAAATGCAAGATATTTATACAAAACGCCGAACTTTTGGCCCCTGTGGCACAAAATTGGCACAATTTTTTCAGAAGAATCATAGAAATGGCGGAAAACAAGAGAAAGCAACAAAAATCCA